>ENA-OYYB01000124-OYYB01000124.1-human-gut-metagenome-genome-assembly--contig:-NODE-124-length-60480-cov-18.000761_pt1 | contig 60480 bp, 48 predicted proteins | sample MGYA00244059_ERZ653440 | MGnify/ENA primary metagenome ERZ653440 (study PRJEB26926, sample SAMN06164994) | human gut metagenome | biome: ENVO:00009003; feature: ENVO:2100002; material: ENVO:00002003... | reverse complement strand
ACGAGATCCTGAGATGTCTCGTGGGCTCGGAGATGTGTATAAGAGACAGCCGCAAACCTCTTATTTTGCAGGGGGCAAGACAGGTGGGGAAGACTTATTCTATTTTAGAGTTCGGGCGAATTCATTATGAAAATGTAGCCTATTTCAATTTTGAAACGAATCCAAAACTGAATGAAACCTTTGAGGAAAAGATCAGTCCTGATTATTTGATACCGATTTTATCTCATATTGCAGGTCAGACGATTGTAAAAGAAAAAACATTGATTGTATTTGACGAGGTACAGCTTTGCGAAAGGGCTTTAACGTCATTGAAATATTTTTGTGAGGATGCCCCGGATTATCATATTATTGTGGCAGGCAGCCTGTTGGGCGTTGCCGTCAACAGAGCAAAAATTTCATTTCCCGTTGGTAAGGTTGATATGAAAACGCTGTATCCGATGGATATGGAGGAATTTATGATCGCTGTGGGAGAGGATGAACTTGTAGAGCAGATTAAAAAATGTTTTGAAACGAATCGGCCGATGCCATCCGCACTCCATGATGCAGCCATGCAGCTTTACCGTCAGTATCTTGTGGTAGGCGGTATGCCGGAGTGTGTGATGCAGTTTGTCCAGACAGGGGATTATATCCTGATCCGCCATACGCAGGATACCATTCTGACAAGTTATCTGAATGATATGAGCAAATACAATAATCTGAATGAAATTAAGAAAACCAGACTTGCCTATGATAATATTACGGTTCAGCTTTCCAAGAAAAATACCCGCTTTCAATATAAGCTGATCAAAAAGGGTGGACGTGCTTCTGAATTTGAAAATGCGATTGAATGGCTCTGTCTGTCGGGAATTGTGTCACAGGTCTATAGGGTAGAGCAGATCAAGAAGCCTTTGGAAAATTATCGGGATATTGATGCGTTTAAGATTTACGTTTCGGATCTGGGGCTGCTTTGCGCCAAGAAGGATTTGGCTGCAACCGATATTCTCTATATGGTGGAGGAACTGAATGATTTTAAAGGTGGCATGACAGAAAATTATGTCAATGTACAGCTTGCCATCAATGGTTATAACACTTACTACTGGGAATCCGAGCGTGGGGCTGAAATAGATTTCGTTATCCAGCGGGATGGTCAGCTGATCCCGATTGAGGTGAAATCCGCCGATAATACCAGAGCCAAAAGCTTAAAGGTCTATATGGATACCTATAAGCCGGCTTACGCGATCAAACTTTCCGCGAAAAACTTTGCGTTTGAGGACAACAAAAAGGTGGTTCCGCTTTATGCGGCATTTTGTATTTGAACCGTGGGCATACTGATAAGAATTCAAGAACCGCATTACTGATAGAAATATCGGTAATGTGGTTCTTTTTTGCATAGAACATGAAGGAGAATCCGTTGCATTGGATTTGAGGTGAAGTCTATAATAAAGCTAACTATATTTCGTGATGACTGAAAAATATAAAAAATTATATAAGAACAGAGGGATTGCGATGGGGATTTCACTGGAGGGAACGTGGAAGGTAATATTGACGGATGGAACGGCAGCGCAGATGCATCTGCCGGGAACTTTGGGCGAGAGCGGCATCGGTCACAGAGACGTCGGAGCGAATCAATGGCACCCGGATGCGGCGCTGGGTAACGCTGAGGTTTTGCAGAACTGGTGCAGGAGCGTACCGGAGGACGGATCCACATCATCGTGGAGAGTGAAGCAAAACTGGGTTCGGAAAGCGAAGTACTGGAACAGATCAAATACGGCGGCATTGCTTTTGCAAGAGTTTCCCTGTCGCAGATCGCAGAACAGGCACCGGAGATGAATGTACTGCAATTGCCGTATCTGTACAGAGATTCGGAGCATATGTGGAGGGTATTGGATCGGGAAATCCTGCGGGAATGTGCCAGAGAGTCTGCGGAATATGAAAGAGTACTCTGGAAAGACAGAGAGGAACAGTCCAGACAGACCGCCATTGCCAACGGAACTTGTGTGAGCACTCTTTCTGCGGAAGAAAAAGAACGAGGGAATCAAGTTCCAGCGTATTGATGCGGATGTGACCGATGCCCTGAAGTCCAAGACTTCCTAGAAGGCCGAGAAAGAGATGGAAGAGCAGGCGGAGAGCATCAGCAAGCTGATGAAGAAAGCTCTGAAGAACGACAAGATCACTGTCAAGGTAGAGAAGCTGAAGAACAAGAAGATCTCTTCCATGATCACTCTGTCCGAAGAGAGCAGACGTATGCAGGATATGATGAAGATGTATTCCATGCCCGGTATGGACATGAGTGCCTTCGGCGGTGAGGGAGAGACCCTGATCCTGAATGCCAGCCATCCTCTGGTACAGTACATTACTGAGCACCAGGATGGTGAGAATGCAGAAATGATCTGCGAGCAGCTGTACGATCTGGCAAAGCTTCAGCACGCACCTCTGTCTGCCGATGCCATGACCAAGTTCGTGGCAAGAAGCAATGACATTATGATGCTGCTGACTAAATAATAAGATAGCTTGTGAAGTAGACAGGTAAAAGCAAAAGGAACTGCAATGTGTGTTTATACACAGACTGCAGTTCCTTTTTTGGAATGTGGAGACGGAGAATGCGACAGAGGCATAGTGTTATCTTTACGATATTGACTGGGAGAGATCCCGGTCATTTTTTTGAAAAATTTAAAGAAATAGGCATAGCTGGAGAAGCCGAGAAGTTCCTGTACCTCGGTGACGGTCCGGCCCTCTGCCAGCATCGTCTGGGCGAGGTTAGCCCGCTGCACGGAGATATAATGCCCGATGGTGGCATGGGTATGTTCCTTGAACAGGCGCCCGAGATAGTCCTTGTTCAGGTAGAATTCTGCAGCAATGCTTTCCAGGGTCAGTGGCTCTGTCAGATGCCGGTTGATAAAGGCCATGACCTCATTGATGTTTTTCTGGGACTGGGAAATAGAACGCTGTCCGGTAGAAGATGCCTGTAGGCCGTGCTGGATCCGGCTATCCAGTATACTTAGCAGAGAGAAAAAATCCGCATAGGCAGAAAGGGAGGGCTGAGGATGCAGTTGCAAATAGTGATCCAGCTGACTGCAGAGTCCGGTAAGCCCGGTGGGAGAAAGCCGGAGGATCGCAGGAGAGAAAGCCGGATCTGCATAAGGCATGAGTCCGGAACCGGCTCCAAGGACAGTATACAGCCAGTCGCTGTTAATATTCAGGACGTAGCGCTCATAGATGGTCAGCTTCTGATTGAACAGCTGATGCACATGGTGAGGCGGAATGATGATCAGAGATCCTTTCGAAACACTGGAGACAGTGTCGTCTAAGAGGACATCCGGGAGATCGGACATTGTAAGATATATTTCCAGAGCGTTGTGCGTATGCGGTCTGGCAGGAGAAGAGGTTCCGTTGTTGCGGTAAGCCAGTTCATAGGGTGCATCAATTGTAAAATAGGGAATAGTCATTTGGGTTTTCATAGGCACTCCAAAGGTCGTTATCTTGCATAAAATTAGTATTTTATATACATATTATTACAACCGTAGAGAAGTTACAATAAGAACATCAAAGAAATACATCAGAGAATGAAAGGAAAGGTGTCTAAATGGAAAAGGTAAGACTGGGCATTATTGGTATTGGGAGTATGGGAACCGGTCATGCAGGCAATGTGTTGAAAGGGATGGTGCCGGATATGGAACTGACCGCCGTAGCGGATATCTGGCAGAGCCGCCTGGACTGGGCAAGGAACAATCTTCCGGAGACGGTCAAGGTATTTGATGATGGCAGGAAAATGATTGATTCGGGAAGCTGTGATGCCGTTCTGGTGGCAACACCACATTATCTGCATCCGGAATTCGTCATCTATGCATTGGAGCATGGACTGCATGCGATCAGCGAAAAACCGGCAGGAGTCTACACGAAACAGGTACGGGAGATGAATGAGGCAGCGGAAAGGTCTGACAGATCCTTTGCCATCATGTTAAATCAGAGAACCAACTGTGTATACAGAAAACTTCACGAAATGATCCAGAGCGGCGAACTTGGGCAGCTACGACGTGTCAACTGGATCATCACCGACTGGTATCGTAATCAGAGCTATTATGATGCGGCGGGCTGGAAGGCAACCTGGGACGGAGAAGGTGGCGGCGTGCTGTTGAACCAGTGTCCGCACCAGCTGGATCTGCTGCAATGGCTGTGCGGCATGCCTGTGAAGGTGAGAGCCTTCTGCCACGAAGGAAAATGGCATGATATCGAGGTCGAGGATGATGTGACGGCTTATATGGAATTTGAAAACGGAGCCACCGGTGTCTTCGTGACTACCACGGCAGATGCTCCAGGAACCAACCGGCTGGAGCTGACCTTCGAGATGGGAAAAATCGTGTGCGAGGAAGGCAGACTATTTTTTGATAAACTGTCCACCAATGTGAGTGATTTCTGCAAAACGGAGAAGGAAGGATTTAAAAAGCCGGAATATTCCAGAATTGAGATTGAGACGGATGGACAAAACGAGCAGCATATTGGTGTATTGAAAGCGTTCGCAGGTCATATTTTAAGAGGAACTCCATTGGTGGCAGAGGGAACGGAGGGAATCCGGGGGCTGACCCTGTCCAATGCCATGCACCTGTCCAGCTGGCTGGACCGCACCGTGGAACTGCCGTTGGATGAAGAATTGTTTTTACGAGAATTGAACAAAAAACGTGCCACTTCCAGAAAAAAGGAAGACACTGATATTGTATTTGATACGACAGGCACTTATTAAGGAGGACAAAAGAATGACAGTAAAAATCACAGGTTTTGCAGATGAAATCGCACCGGAACTGACAGCTCAGATCGCAGGACTGAAAGGACTGGGAATGTCTTATGTGGAGATGCGTGGAGTGGATGGAGAAAATCTGATCTATCACACGGATGAAAAAGTGGAGCAGATCAAGAAGACACTGGATGATAATGGAATCCGGCTTTCTGCCCTGGGATCTCCCTTGGGTAAGATTCTGATCACGGATGATTTCACTCCCCATTTTGAAGAGTTCAAGAGGGCAGTGGAGATCAGCCATAAGATGGAATGCCCGACGATCCGGATGTTCAGCTTCTATCTTCCGCAGGAGAGTGATCCGGCAGCCTATGAGGGCGAAGTCTTCGACAGGATCGGTAAATTCGTGGACTATGCCTCTGCGAATGATACACTGCTCCTGCATGAAAATGAAAAAGATATCTATGGAGCAATGGCTCCGGAATGCAAAAAACTCATGGATACCTTTTACGGGGATCATTTTAAAGCTATTTTTGACTTTGCCAACTTTGTACAGTGCGGACAGGATACGCTGGAAGCCTATGAGATGTTAAAGTCCTATATTGCCTATATCCATGTAAAGGATGCACTGAAGTCAGACCAGAGTGTAGTTCCGGCAGGCTATGGTGACGGAAATGTGGCGGTGATCCTGAAGCGTCTGTCAGCCTCCGGATTTGATGGATTCCTGTCACTGGAACCGCACCTGTTTGAGTTTGAGGGTTTCCATGCACTGGAAAAGGACGGCAGGAGCATTGCTGTCAAAGAAAAGAAGGTACTCAGCGGTCTTGAGACATTTACCATAGCGCATGATGCTTTGATGAAGCTTCTGGACAACTGAATGTAATTCCCTTACGATGAGGGAGACTGCATCAGGAGGGCGCAGAGGCACCCACCTTCTCAATATACTCTGTGGGAGTATAGCCGGTATATTTTTTAAATACCTGGCTGAAATACTGTGGATTATTGCCGAATCCCACAGACCTGGCAATAGTTTTGATATTGTCATTATGATAGTACACCATAAGGCGGATGGCTTGTTCCATCCGCTTTTTGTTCAGGTAATCGGAAAACCGGATGCCTTCCTCCTTTACAAATTGTTTGCTCAGGTAGCCGACACTGACAAAGAGATAGTTCTCTGCCAGCCATTTTAAAGACAGGGTCTCACAGTCCAGGTGGGCTTCCACGTAAGATTTTAAGAGGCTGATGTTGGCACCGCCCTTAGAGGAGGCAGCCTCGTCCTTCTCCTGCAGCAGTACGATCTCCGCCAGCTTCCGGATCTCGGAGGTCTGGGTACAGGAATACAGGCGGCGGAAAAAGTCACAGGCAATATCGAGCGGCGGCTCTTGTCCGGAGTTATCGGGATTCAGGAAAAGTCCCAGGGCGATATTCTTCGCAACATCCGGTGTCATGGAAGGAGTGAAGACGGAATCCAGCAGAGATGGAATATCCGTTTCGGCCGGGGAAGCGGTAAATGCCTCACGCAGCTTGGAAATCCGCCAGGGAGCGGCCATGTTGTTATGGAAGTCCCTGGTTTCTCCGGTTTCTGGGCGGATCAGCAGGATCCGTTCATAGCGGGATATCTTGGATATGATCTGCGCAAACAAATCTTCCGAAGTGTCACCGTGGAGAAAAGAGGTTTCAAAGGTTACACACTGTTGCGGATAATGCAGCTCCTCCAAAGACTGGCGGATCGTTTCCTGATGGGCCAGGGTGGGAGAGGACAGGACGAAAAGAGCACTGTTTTTTACATAAATCACAGGAAAGACACTTTCTGCTCCGCAGGAAAGCAGAATCCGCACGATATCCTTTAGAAAACTTTTCAGATAGGTTTCTTCTACAAAGGAACAGATACAGGCATATAGTCCCTTTTCGGGAAAGGACAGAAGTCCCTGATACTTTTTGAATACCTGGGGAAAATTATCAGGCTGATCCAATGCTTCCATAAGCAGCCCCTGTTCTAATGGCGACTGCATATCCTTCAGCAGAAGGGCCTGCTCCGCCTTCTGCTGTACCTCTTTTTGCTTTTTTTCTTCACGGATCGTATCCAGACAGTTGATCAGCTCCTGCTTGTCCGTGGGTTTTAAGAGATAGTAGCGGACCCCGTATTTCATGGCCTGCTTGGCATATTCGAATTCACCGTAACCGGATAACAGGATAAAAGTGATCCGGGAGTCGATGCGGGAGGCACGTTCGATCAGTTCCAGACCGTTCAAAATAGGCATCTTGATATCCGTGATCACAACATCGGGATAGTCATCACGGATCCGGTCATAGGCTTCCATTCCGTTTTTGGCGGTAGCAATCACCTCGTAGCCGAGGGAGGTATAATCGATCATGGAAGAAAGTGCTTCACGTATGATCTGTTCATCATCTACAATCATCAATCTGAGCATAAGAATCCTCTCTTTCTTTGGGAATGGACAGCAGTACAATGGCCATTCCGTCTTCATTGTATATAGATAAGCCGAACCGGTCGCCGAAGAGCAGCTTCAGGCGGGAGTTGATATTCACCAGTCCCACACCGGAACCCTGGGGAGTGACCTGCCTGTGTTCCAGCTTCCAGATGAGATCATCCTCGAAATGGGAACCGGTATTTGCTACGGTAATCTGGTAGACGGTGTCTTTTTCGGAAATGGTGACGGTGATATGACAGACATCGTCACTGAATTCCAGAGCATATTTTAATGCGTTCTCTAACAGAGGCTGGATACAAAGTGTCGGGACATAAATATGGGAAATGTCATCCGGCACATGCAGCTGGAAGTCCAGCCGGTCTCCGAAACGGATCTGCTGGATCCGGATATAATCCTTTAAAACGTCCAGTTCCTTTTTTAAAGGGATCAGGTCTTCTTTGCTGTTGACAGCAGCGCGGAACAGATTCCCCAGGGAACGGACCATGGTGGAGATGTCATCGGCACCGTATTTTTGCGCCATCCAGTTGATGGTATCCAGGGTATTGTAGAGAAAATGCGGGTTGATCTGCTGCTGCAGCATCTTGATATTGGTATCACGGAGCAACAGCTGCTTTTCATAGTTTTTATCCCGCAAAGTCTTTACATTGGATTTCATTTCGTCAAAGCTGACATGCAGCTGCCCGATCTCATCGGTACGGAGACTGTAATCGTAGTGAGCGGTGTCCTCCGGATCCGGGAGTCCCTGTCCGAAGCGGCGGATCTTCTCTACCAGAAGATCCAGATGGTGCAGTATCCTGCGCAGAAGCAACAGTGCCAGAAACAGAGCGATCATCACGACCACGGCGGAGAACAGGATCATCCGGATCAGAACGGTATGGATCGCAGAAAAGAGCGGATCGTAATCCTGAAAATACAGATAATTCCATCCGGTACGTGGAAAATCTCCCTGGATGACAAAGGTCTTTCGTTTATCTATGGAAAGAATAGAATAATGGCTGCTGCCATGATTCAGCGACTGCAGCAGGCTGGAATACTGTTCCGGATGGTAAGTCTCCTGTGGGTAAAACTGCGCATTTCCTGCAAACAGGATAAAACGGGAATGCGTGGAGAGAGAATATCCGGCATTCTCCAGGGCATCACTGATCAGCTGGTCCAGGTCGATCACTATGTACAGGTAAGCCAGATGATCCAGGGTCAGATGGCGAAGCTGCCGGATATCCCGGTAAAGTACGATGGTATTCCCGGGGGAAGCCGGTGCACTCCAGCTGGCACGCCCCTGGCAGGCTGCTGCATTTTCTGCCAGTTCCTCCAGAGGAAAAGCATCCAGATCGGAAGTATTTCCCATACAGATCAGTGTGTCGTCAGGAAGTACCAGACTGATGGATTTGATATAGTCGTCATCAAAAATATAAGGATAGAGAGCCTGATATATCGTCTGCTTTCTCTGGGCATTACGGATACTGGTGGGAGCATCCATGATATCGGTGAGATTCGTCTGAATGATGGTATCGGACAGGATCCGGGCAGAACCGGATTCCACGGTCTCCATTCTTGCAGAGACGAAGGAAGATACATAATTCAGAGACTGTGCATTGGAAGTATACAGCTCACGGGCATAATACTGGGAAAGAAGCTGAATGCCCACAACAAAAGCAAAGAACACAAAAAGCAATGTCGTTGACAGGATCAGTAGTATTTTCTTATATAAAGACAGATTATTAAAACGCTGTGATAAATTGCTCATGGAAAAACCTCCGTATCATGGTTATTATATAGTAAAAATATGGGAAGTTCAATTTTCATCCGTGGGAAGAAAACAAAAAGCCGTTTTTTGAACACTCAGAAACCTTTTTTTGAACACGAAATTATGCAAAATGCCATATGGAATATGGAAAAACTGAAAAAAGTATGAAAATGTGACGAAAAAAATGTAAGATTATGGTTAAAAAGCCATTTTTTTGCATCGACAGAACCGTTATTTAACTTTACCATTATGCAAAATGGACATAAAATAAATTCATCAAAACAACAACGAGGGATGTGCAGGACACATACCCGACAGATTGTATGGGAGGTATAACAAATGAAGAAAAGAATGATTGCAGGTCTTATGGCTGTATTGATGACCATGTCTCTGGCTGCATGTGGAAGCAGCGCAGGCAGTTCTGATGCATCTGGCACAGGCTCCGCTGCCACAGGTGATAACAGCGCAGCACAGGCTGCCAGTGGTGACAAAGTAACCCTGAGCCTTTGCTGGTGGGGCAACCAGACAAGAAATGATGTAACCAAGAAGGCAGTTGACCTTTACATGGAACAGAACCCCAATGTAGAGATCAAGGTAGAGTTTACCGACTGGTCCGGCTACTGGGATAAGCTTTCTGCAATGGCAGCAGGCGGCAACCTTCCCGATATTATCCAGATGGATTATTCCTATCTGCAACAGTATCAGCAGAGCGGACAGCTTGCTGATCTGAGCCAGTTCATTGACAGCGGTGTCATTGACACAAGCAAGATTGCAGACAGCGTTATCGATAGTGGATCTATTGATGGAACCTGTTATGCATTAAGCCTTGGCAGTAATGCTCCTATGATGGTATATGACAAAGAAATCGTAGAACAGGCCGGTGTAGAGATTCCCGAGCAGCTGACCATCGAAGAACTGTATGATATCGGACAGACCATTTACGAGAAGACCGGTGTGAAGACCTACTACGATGGCGGCATCAACATGATGCAGGTTATCGCAAGAACACAGGGCTCCCACCTGTTTGATGAGCTGGCAGCAGGTACCAAGACTGCTTGCGAAACCCACTTCGCTAATGTGGATAAATTCAACAAGGCAGAATCCGCTATTTCTCCTGATCTTCTGGCAGAGAAGAACCCGGATGTAGTAGAGACCAAGCCTATCATTGACGGAACTACCTGGAATGACTTTTCTTATTCCAACCAGTATATCAGTATTGCCAACACAGCCGGTAGAGATCTGGGAATCACCATGTATCCTACTACCAGCGATGCAACCACCCAACCGATGTTCTTAAAGCCCAGCCAGTTCTTTTCTATCGCCGAGACTTCTCAGAATAAAGAGGAAGCTGCAAAATTCCTGGACTGGTTCACCAACAGCGTTGAGTGCAACAATATCCTGCTGGCAGAGAGAGGCATCCCTGTGAACAGTGATGTGGCAGAAGCAATCAAACCTAATGTGGATGAGAATTCCCAGAAGGTATTTGACTATATCGCAGAAGTATCCAAGATCGCAACTCCTATTGATGATCCCGATCCCTCCGGTAAGGGTGAAGTAGAAGCACAGGCCAAGACCATTGTTGAGAACCTGCGTTATGGAGATACAGATGCAGCGGGAGCAGCAGAAGAATTCGTAACCACATCTCAGAAGATTCTGAGCGAGGCGGCAAAGTAAGACGAGAAGTAAGACTTCTGAAGTAAGACCGTTATAACAAATTGTAATAAAAGGGCGCCTGGATCCCATCCGGCATCGGGCGGGAGCCGGGCGCTTGTTATAGAAAGCGGCAGAAGGAGAGGAAAAATGAGCAAAGAAAAGACTTCCCCAAAGAGAAAAAGAACATTGGGCCAGTGGCTGGATAGTCCTAACGTATCCGGATATGTGTTTGTCGGACCGTTCATTATCGGATTTCTGGCATTCATGATGGTTCCCATGCTTTTATCTTTTGCATTTTCATTTACTAGATACAATATTTTACAGTCCCCGACATTCATTGGGCTGGAAAACTACATTACCATGTTCACGGATGATCCGAAATTCTGGAAGGTATTCGGCGTCACCATGTATTATGTGGTATTTTCCGTACCTCTTCGTCTGATCATGGCATTGATCGTAGCAATGCTTTTAGTGAAGAGCACCAAGCTGTCCGGCTTTTACAGAGCAGTATATTACCTTCCTTCCATTATCGGTTCCAGTGTGGCAGTTGCCATTCTGTGGAAAAGAATGTTTGCCAGTGACGGTGTGATCAACGGTCTGTTCGGACTGGATATCGCATGGCTGGGACGTTCCGATACTGCGATCTGGACACTGATCATTCTGGCAGTATGGCAGTTCGGATCCTCCATGCTGATCTTCCTGTCAGGATTAAAGCAGATTCCCGTAAGCTTATATGAGGCAGCCACCATGGATGGAGCTGGCGGTGTCCATAAGTTCTTCAAGATCACACTCCCCATGCTGACCCCCACGATTTTCTTCAATCTGATCAACCAGTTGATCAACGGCTTTATGGCATTTACACAGAGCTACATTATTACACAGGGAAAACCAAGGGATACCACCCTTTTCTATACTGTATATATGTACCAGAACGCATTTACCTATAACAAACTTGGCTATGGATGTGCACTTGCATGGTTTATGATTCTGGTAGTAGGAATTTTGACACTGATCTTGTTCAAGACCCAGAACAAGTGGGTATATTATGAATCAGAAGGTTGATGGTGAGCGTATGAAAAAAGGATATAAAGAAAAAAGATTTGCTATCGGAGTGATTTATCATATCTTCACCTTCTGTTTTGCCTGCGTGATGATATATCCGTTAGTATGGATGGTACTTAGTTCTTTTAAGGATACCAATGAGATTATAAGAACGGCATCGGAATTGATCCCGAGACACTTCTCTCTGGAGAACTACAAGGTAGGCTGGCAGGGATTTGCCGGATACAATTTCGGAACCTTCTTCAAAAACTCTTTTGTGATCGCAGGTTTATCCACCATCGGAGCAGTGGCTTCCTCTGCTGTGATCGGATACGGCTTCGCAAGAATTAACTTCAAATTCAAGGGATTCTGGTTCGCCTGCATGCTGTTGTCCATGATGCTTCCGTTCCAGGTAGTAATGATCCCGCAGTACATAATTTTTAATAAATTAGGCTGGGTCGGTTCTTACCTTCCTATCATTGTTCCCCAGTGGTTCGGTCAGGGATTCTTCATTTTCCTGAATATCCAGTTCATCAAGGGGATTCCCATGGATCTGGATGAGGCGGCCAGAATGGACGGATGTTCTACCTATACGATCTTCTTCCGTATCATCCTTCCTCTGATCAAACCGTCACTGGTAACCAGTGCGATCTTCTCCTTTATGTGGAGATGGGATGATTTCCTGGCAGCACTGTTATACTTAAGCGATCCTCTGAAATATCCGGTGAGTTACGCTCTGAAGATGTTCTCGGATCCTACCGCAGGTTCTGACTGGGGTGCTATGTTTGCAATGGCAACCTTGTCCCTGATTCCTATATTTGTTATTTTCCTGACTATGCAGAAATATCTGGTAGAAGGAATTGCATCCACCGGTATCAAGGGCTAAAGCTGTTCGGCGGGGAGACTGTTCCGGTTCTCCCCGCTTTTCTTGTTTTCAGATAAAAATCAGAGGAGAGTGTGATATGGACACTGTTAGAAATCGAATCAAAGCTGTTCTCGAAGCCGTAGAGCAGATGATATATAGTGACAGACAACCGGTAATTTCCGTGAAGATCGCCAAAGCGGATTACCATTTTGAGGAGGAATTCCACAGAGAAGGAAAAGATTTCCGGGATTTCGGCCGCAATGAGACCTGGGGAGAGTTGGATCAGCATTATTTCTTCCTGGCAGATGTGGCGATCCCGGAGCAGATGGAGGGGCATACAGTCCGTGCCGTGCTGAATACCGGAGCCACAGATATCTGGAATACGGACAATCCCCAGATCATGGCTTATGTGAACGGCAGATTTGCAGCCACGCTGGATATGAACCATCAGTTTATCATTCTGTCGGAGCATGCCAAAGCAGGAGAGACTTACGAACTGGCTTTTTATGCGTATTCCAGTGCGTATGCAGGCACGTTTACCGGTACGAATTTCTTCCGCCTGGAGCTGGCAGTCTACCGGGAAGAGGCGGCGGGACTCTATTATGACATGCAGGCTGTCTATGAAGCTGCGGATCTTCTGCCGGAGGACAATCTATCCAGGATCGAGGGCTTTAAAGCACTGGAAAGATGCATAAATCTGTTGGATCTGCGCAGACCCGGATCCGCAGAATGCTTTGAGAGCATGAAAATGGCGGCGCAGGAGCTGGAAGGTACTTATTATGCCGACAGAAGACCGAATCCGGTGACGGTGCACAGTATCGGCCATACCCATATTGATGTGGCATGGAAATGGCCCCTGCGTCAGACCAGACAAAAGGCAGTGCGCAGCTTTGAGACGGTACTGAACCTGATGGACAGATATCCGGAATACCGTTTTATGTCCAGCCAGCCACAGCTCTATGAGTTCGTGAAGGAAGATGCTCCCGGGGTATTTGCCAGAATCAGGGAACAGATCAAAGAGGGCAGATGGGAAGCGGAAGGAGCCATGTGGCTGGAGCCGGACTGCAACATTTCCTCCGGAGAATCCCTGATCCGGCATATTATCTATGGCCGCAGATTTTTTGAACAAGAGCTCGGCGCAGAGAAAAATGAAGTATTGTGGCTGCCGGATGTCTTTGGTTACAGTGCGGCGCTGCCGCAGATCCTGCAGAAATCCGGGATTCCTTATTTTATGACCACGAAAATCGGATGGAATGAGTTCAACCGGTTTCCTCACGACACCTTCCTCTGGAAGGGCATTGACGGAACGGAAGTGTTGACACATCTGATTTCTACCAGAAACTATCAGAAGCCGGGTGACCTGAAGATGGTGGGAAACCATTCCACCACTTATAATGGTCTGCAGAATGCCTCCCAGCTCATGGGTACCTGGCAGCGGTATCAGGACAAGGATGTGAGCACCGAGGTACTGACCTGTTACGGCTATGGTGATGGCGGTGGAGGTCCCACAGAAGAGATGCTGGAGCAGAGCAGAAGGCTGGAGCACAGCGTCGTGGAATGCCCTGCAGCAAGACAGACCGGGGTGAAGGAATTCTTTCATATTCTGGAAGAGAAAATGGACAAAAAGCGTCTGGCGGTATGGGATGGTGAACTATATCTGGAATTCCACCGTGGTACTTATACTTCCATGGCACAGAATAAAAAATATAATCGTAAGGCTGAGTTCAAAAACGGCGAAACCGAGCTGTATGCAGCAATGGCATCACTTCTGGATCAAAAGTATCTCTATCCACAGGAACAACTGGAACACAGCTGGAAACTGCTTTTGCTGAACCAGTTCCACGATATTCTGCCCGGTTCCTCTATTAAGGAAGTGTATGAGGATTCCGCCGCACAGTATGAAGAGATTTTTGCTGCGGATGAAGAAATGATGAAAACAGCGAAGAAGAGCATCCGGGAAAAGCTGTTCCGGTATCGTGCGGAGAAGAATGAGGAGGTCTGCGCGGTATGGAATCCTTTGAGCTTTGCACGTACGGCACTGATCCGGAATGCAGAGGGCAGTTGGCAGAAAATAACAGCAGGACCCAGCGGTGTTACTGTGTGCAGAGCGGTGAACTCCGGAGAGGACAACTGTTTCACTGAGCTTGTAATGGAGGAAAACGGACGACCGGTAAGCTTCAAAACGCCCTATTTTACCGTAAGATTTGATGCCAATGCTGAGATCACAAGCCTGGTGGATATCAGGGAGGACCGGGAACTGATCCAAAAGGGCAGGATGGGTAACCGTCTCACCGTATATGAGGATCGGCCGGCAGAATTCGATGCCTGGAATATTGACGAGGGATATCTGGAGAAATCCTGGGATGTCATTGATGTGGAAGAATTCAAAGTATTGGAGAACGGACCGGAGACGGCGGCATTACATGTGCGCAGACGGTTCCAGGATTCCATGATCGAACAGACCATTCGTTTCTACCGGCACACCGCAAGGATCGATTTTCAGACCAGAGTGGACTGGCAGGAACATCAACAGCTGCTCAGAGTATCCTTCCCTGTGGATATTCTGGCACATGAAGCGGATTATGAGATCCAGTTCGGCAATGTAAAGCGGCCGACACACAAGAACACATCCTGGGATCGTGCAAGATTCGAGGTATGCGCACACAAATGGGCAGATCTTTCCGAGCCCGGTTATGGTGTGGCACTGATGAATGACTGCAAATACGGTTATGATGTCCATGAGGGTGTGATGGGACTGACATTGATCAAGTCAGGTATTTTCCCCAATCCCGATGCAGATCAGGGACAGCATGAATTTACCTACGCATTGTTCCCTCATCAGGGAGATTTCCGCAAGGGCAGTGTGGTAAGAGAAGCTTACGATCTGAACTGCCCGATGGCATGGGAGAAGGTACAGGGTATCTATGAAGACAGCTTCTCAATGCTGCAGATAGCAGAGGAAAATGTGATGGCAGATACTGTGAAAGCAGCAGAGGACGGCAATGGCATCATCGTACGTATCTATGAGACTTGGGGAATGCGTACCAAAGTGCATGTGAACTTCCCACTTGCTCCGGATGCACAGGTAACAGTCTGTGACTGCATGGAGAATTTTTCCGGGGTGGAGAATGCGGATATGACCCGTGTACAGGACGGATGGAGCTTTACTATGAAGCCTTATGAAATCAAGACCCTGCGTATTGTGAATGAAAAAAAGTAAGAGGGTTACGAAGGAGAAAATTATGATCAATATATTAGAATACGGTGCAGTGGGCGATGGACAGACCAATGATGCCCCTGCCATTCAGAAAGCAATCGATACGTGTGCAGAACAGGGAGGAGGCGTAGTCCTCTTCCCCGGCGGCAGGACATATTCTTCCGGATATGTGCTGTTGAAATCCAATGTGGAGGTACATCTGGAGCCGGGCGCTGTCTGGAAAGCCAGCAGCAATTTAGAAGATTATTACCCGCTGCGCAACAATGGTAAAATCACAGCCCATGAATCCGGCCTGCCTTCTTTCCTGAACAGTGAATATGCAGGACGCCCGTTCCATGCCTTTATCTATGCGCTGGGACAGGAAAATGTGACGATCTCCGGACAGGGTACCATTGATGGCAATGAATCTGTCTTTTACGGAGATGACTCAGGTTATCATATCGAGGGTTCCTATTATCCCAGAGTTCCGCTCCTGCTATTGGAGGATGTAAAGCATCTGACCATCAAGGAAGTCCGCCTGACGAACTGTGCCTTCTGGACAGTGCATCTGGTAGGCTGTAAGGATGTGCTGATCGACGGTATCCGCCTGCTGAATAATCTGAAGATGGCGAATTCCGATGGCATCGATCCGGATCACTGTCAGAATGTCCGGATCAGTAACTGTCACATTGAATGTGGAGATGACGCCATCGTATTGAAAAATTCCGGGGATTATAAGAAATACGGTCCCTGTGAAAATATCGTGGTCACCAATTGTACCCTGGTATCCACCAGTGCTGCCATCAAATTCGGCACGGAGGGAGAGTCTGACTTCCGGAATATTCTGGTGGAAAATTGCTGTATTTCCAGAAGTAACCGTGGAATTTCCATTCAGATCAGAGATAATGGCAACGTGGAAAATGTAATCTTTTCCAACATCATTATGGAGACCAGAAGGTTCTCTTATGAATGGTGGGGAAGAGCGGAGGCTGTCTGCCTGACTGCGCTGGATCGCAAACCCGGAGTTAAGGCCGGTAAGATCCGCAATATCCGCTTCCAGAATATTACCTGCGAGGGAGAAAACGGCATTTTCCTGCTGGGCAGTGAAGACAATTATATTGAAGATGTGACCTTTGAGGGCATTCGGCTGACACTGGATAAGAAATCCAAGTGGGAGATCAGCGGCTACGATAAGAGACCCTGCCAGGGAGAGGGAGAGATCCACACAAAGATTTCCGGAATCTATGCGGATTATGTGAAGAATGTCTCCTTCCATGATATTCAGATCACGAAGAAAGAAGGAATACTGCCTTTTTACGAGGAGGACGTGACACTGGGAAATGTAGAAAATGTACGGATCGATGTAGAAGAGCCGGAAGATGGGAGCCAGAATGGAGAAGAGTAATAGAAGGATCGCTCTCATCGGATTTGCAATCCTGATGGTCGGCCTGGGAATCAGTGACAGCCTGAGAGGTATTTTCTCCGGCATTTTTCAGACGCATTTTGCATTGACGGCAAAGGGGCTGTCCACGATCATAGCCGTAAGCTATGCGGGAAATCTGTGTTTCCTGCTGGCCGGAGGCAGAATCATGGATAAGATCGACCGTAAAAAGGCTTTTTTGGGATTTCTCGCAGTATGGATGTGTGCAATGCTGGTATTCCTGCTTACAGATAACTATTATGCATTGCTGGTGGGAATGTTCCTGGCAATGGGAGCTTCTACGCTGTTGAATACGTCCATTACACTGATCACACCGTTCATTTTTGCCACATCACCGGCCATGATCGTCAATGTATTGTTCTTCATGCAAGGGTTCGGTACCAGTGGAGGACAGAGTCTGATCGGAAATCTGGCTGACGATTTTGGCGGCTGGAAAGCTGTGACAGGGGTTCTTTTTGCCATCGGCGTTCTGGCGTTTCTGATCATTTTAAAACTGCAGATCCCGGACAGCGGAGAAGTGAAGAAGGCAGAAAAGGATCAGCAGGGAAGGAAAATGAAGGGAAACTACCTTTGGATTGTCATGGTGATGATCTTTGGTGTATACTTTATTGCAGAACATGGAATGCTGAACTGGTTTGTGATCTACGGAACCAATGCGTTGGGACTGGAGCAGGGAAAGGCTGCCAATTATATGGCGTTGTTTTTTGGCGGAATGACGGTGGGAAGACTGGTCTTTTCTCCGTTGGTTGACCGGCTGAAGGTATTCCCGAGCATTGCCTTGTTTTCTGTGATTTCTGCAGTGCTTTATGCGGCAGGGATCTTCAGTGGGGCACTCTGGATGCTGAGTCTGGCCGGACTGTTCTGCTCGATCATTTATCCGACACTGGTTATGGCCATCGGGAGACTTTATGATCCGTCGCAGGTGTCCACGATGTCCGGATTGATCATCAGTGTAGCATCCCTGTTTGATATTGGATTTAACTATATTTACGGAGACATTGCTGAAAAAACAGGATATGGCAGGAGCTTTCTGATCATGCCGGCAGCAATGATACTCTTTACTCTGTTGTTTGTGCTGGTGTTCCATAAGCGGATCCTGAACAGGGAACAGGCATAGTAAAAAGTTGTAATGGGAGGATGTCAGAATGAAATTAGGCGGAATTGAAGTCGGCGGCACAAAGATGGTATGTGCCATAGGAGATGAGCAGGGAAATATTTTCGACAGGGCAGTATTCCCTACGGAGATACCGGAGAGTACGGTGCCGAAAATGATAGCATATTTTCAGGATAAAGGAATCGAGGCACTGGGGATCGGCTGTTTCGGCCCGGTGGATCTGAATAAAAAATCGGCAACCTACGGCTATATTACCAGCACTCCGAAGCTGGCATGGAGATTTTATGATTTTGCGGGAGCGTTCCGGGAAGCACTGAAAGTCCCTGTAGGTTTTGATACAGATGTCAATGGAGCAGTGCTTGGCGAGGTACGCTTCGGCGCAGCCAAGGGGTGTGAGAATGCGCTCTATATCACCATTGGTACGGGAGTAGGTGTAGGGGCATATATTAACGGTAGACTGCTGCATGGCCTGATGCATCCCGAGGGCGGACATATCTTCCTGCGCAAGCACCCGGAGGATACCTATGAAGGCTGCTGTCCTTATCACGGTGCCTGTCTGGAAGGACTGGCTTCCGGTCCTGCGATTCAGGGCAGATATGGCAGAAAGGGAGCTGAACTGGCCGGAAGAGAGGATGTCTGGGAACTGGAAAGTTACTACATCGGACAGGCTGTGGCAGATTACATGCTGACTTACTCACCGGAGAAGATCATTCTCTGGGGCGGTGTGATGCACCAGGAGAAGGTTTTCGACATGGTGAGACAGAATGCGGTGGAGTTTCTGAATGGCTATCTGCCGGAGACCAGCCTGCCGAAGGATATGTCACAGTATGTGGTGGCTCCTGCACTGGGCGAGAACCCCGGAATCATCGGTGCAATGTGTCTGGGAATGGATGCATACCTGATGGAATGCGGGAAGAATCTGTGAGGAGGCTTGATGAAGTAGCGGTTGATAATCCAGAGAGGGTGAGATCACCAGAGAGTTTTCGGCGAGCTCGCCCTCTTTTTTGCGGTCCTATAAGGCAAGGATCTCGGGAGAATCCGGTTTCGTCGTGTCGGGGTTGGCACCGCCGAGACGTCGGGGACTGTAAGTGGTGTGTGGAACGTTGCTGGGCAGTTCCAAGATTGCGGAGATGAAAACGTGTAACAAAGATTTGAAATTATGTAATAAATAATCATAATTTTGTCAATACACTTTTGGCACTAAAAGCGAAAAGTGCCGAAAATATTTTGGTGGATGACAGGCATAGAGTATGGCAACAGCAGGTTGCTTTTCATAACATGAATTTATCTATATGATATGGTTATGGAGGTGATGACTATGGAAACAAAAAATATAATTTTGAAACTTCGCACAGAAAGAGGAATGTCACAGGACGAGCTGGCAGATAAAATCATGGTTACAAGGCAGGCGGTATCGCGTTGGGAAAACGGTGATACCGTTCCCAATACTGATACACTTAAGCTCTTATCAAAAGAATTTGATGTTTCCATCAATACGCTTTTGGGAGAACCCAGAAAGCTGATCTGCCAGTGCTGTGGAATGCCAATTGATGATGATTCCATATTGGGACGTGATAAAGATGGCACATTAAATGAGGAGTATTGCAAATGGTGCTATGCAGATGGAACATACACATATAATAATATGGATGAATTGATTGATGTGTGTGTAAAGAATATGGTAAATGAAAACTTTACCGAAGAACAGGTACGTTCTTATCTGAAAGAAATGCTTCCCCAATTGGATTACTGGAAAAGGTATGATGAACTTAGTGACAATGGGCAGTTTGAAGAGTTTAAAATGCAGTTGATAAATGAAATAAATGATCTGCATATAGACGGACTTCCCAGGGTAGATAAACTAAATGCACTTGTGGGGAAACATGTGAATCTGGAATATAGTCTGCCAAATGGACAGAAAATGAAATTCCTTGATGATCAGAAAACCTATCTGGGGAACCAACTGGAGTCTGAATTCGGAGGAGACAGATGCTTTGGCATTCTGGCAGGTATGGATTTTATTCTGGTATGTACATATGAGAAGAATGGTGAAAATCCGGAGCTTCTGATTTATAAAAAGAGATAATGTTAACAAAAAGAAAATTTCAGCTAACAAAATAGTGGTTTAAGCCGCTACTGCTTCCGGATGAAGTGCATTCCGCAGATATCTCGGTAGTCTTGATTCAAAATCAGCAGTAAATACAGCCAACTGCTCATTGCTGAGCTTTAGGATTTCCTGAAGGCTTGCCATTAAGGCATCCATCAGGATACTAAGTGATCTGCAGAAAGTAATGGGGTTCTTTTTTGGAAAAATATTGTGTAGGGGTCATGCCGTAGTGTTTTTTAAAAACCCGGTAAAAATAAGAAACGCTTTGGAAACCACAGGACTTGCTGATGACAGAGAGAGAATTGCCGCCCTGTTCCACCTGGTGTATGGCATGACGGAGGCGAAGCTTATTAATATATTCTTTTACGGTGAGGGATTCTGTCCGCCGGACAGCCCGGTGGACATAGCTTTCGGACACACCGCAGGATTCGGCGATATCCCGGACGGTCTGAAGCGTTGTATAGTTTGCGTTAATATAATTAATGATCCGCTGAAAACCGGAAGCTTTATTCTCACTGACAGAAATTTCATTTTCAAGAGGATACTGATAGCGAAAAGCTGCCAGATCTGTAAGAATCTGTGCAAGCAACAGGTAGGCAGTGGGAGATTTGCAGCAGGAAGTTGCGTTCCAGTCGACGAGCTTTTGTCTGTAATCCTCGGGAATGAAAATAATCGGTGCCTTGAAACAGGTCAGGTAGGAAGATACTACGGCAGGTAAAAAGTATTTTTCAAGATAGACTTTTGAAAAATGGATGCAGATCCCGGTATAATCCGTGTCACCGACGCTTCGGTGAGAGATATTGCTCTCAAACAGGCTTGCCATGCCGGCTTTTACCCGGTAGGTGATATCGCCGATGGTAACCAGACGCTCCCCGGAGAGCAGAATATAGATTTCATAGTTGGTGTGGTGATGCGAATAGGGCATGGACCATCCTTTTTTTGTATCTTCATAGGAAATTTCAAAATCTTCGCATAAAAAAGTTCTTCTATCTGTCATTTCTGATTCACTCCTCTCAGGTATTATGATGTCGGGGTCAAAAGCCCTTAACTTTGATGCCTACGGATTGTTCCGTGCTTATTGGCTTAGACCTTTCGCCCCTGGCATCATATTATATCAAAAAGGTTCAGAATAATGCAATGAATATAAAAAATAGTTCATGATAGTGAATTTAAAACACTAAAGTTAAGCTATATAATGATTCCGTGATCAAGGAGAAAACATCAGAAAATTTACTATGGATCCGCTAGGGGATTTTCTGTATGGAAAAGGGTCTGTGGGATGGAGCTTATATGAGAATATTGTTGAATGGAAAATGGCATGTAGTACTGGAGGACGGAACCACGGGACAGATGGATCTGCCGGGGACGTTGGATGAGAACGGGATCGGACATAGAGATGTGGGGGCGAATCAGTGGCATCCGGATGCGGTACTGGGGAATGCGGCGGGAGAGATAGACAAAGATGCACCGATCGCTACGAGATTTACCAGGCGGCATACCTATGAGGGAGAAGCCAGGATCAGTAGTAAGATAACGGTACCGGATTACGGAACCGACAGGCTGTTCGTACTGGCGGAGCGGGCACGGGCACTCCGGCTGCTAGTGGATGGAGAAGCGTGTGCGGTGTTCCGGCAGGGGACACTAAGTACACCTTATATTTTTGAACTCACCGGGGCGGCACCGGGAGAACATGAATTTACGTTTCTTTCGGATAACAGCTATCCGGGAATGCCCAAAGCTGCCATCTGTTATTCTTCCGCAGCGACGGATGAGACACAGACGAACTGGAACGGGATACTTGGCGAATGCAGCATGTATACCAGACCGCAGAATTTTATAGACAGCCTCCGGGTATATCCGAGAGCGGTGAAAAAGGAAGAGAAAAATAAAGCAGGCGGATATGTGCTGGATGTATGTGTGGAACTGGCACCTGGCGCAAAGAAAGTATATAAAGATGCGAAAATCATATTACAGTCAGAGGCTCTGGCGGCAGGAGAGTTAGAAGACACACAGACATTGACGGAAATTATCAGCTATTCCGGGGAGGGATTAGCGGAAGCCGGAACAGATAAAGAGGAGAATCCGAAAACAATGGAAATCTGGTTCCGTGATCTGCCTCTGCGGGAGAATGTGAAACTGTGGGACGAAGATGAGGGCAATCTCTATGAGATGGCTGTAACCCTGGACAACGGTATGTCAGCAGAAGATAAAGGCGGTAGCACTGCTGAGTGCAGGACCCGTTTCGGCATCCGCTCTTTTGGTGATAACGGCAGCGGCAGACTGGCACTGAACGGTAGGGCAATTTTTCTGCGGGGTGAGGCAAATTGCGCAGAATACCCGGAGACCGGGCATCCACCCATGACAATTCCGGAATGGAAAGAGATGTTATTAAAATATCGCAGTTATGGAATCAACTTTGTAAGATTCCATTCCCACTGTGAGCCGGAAGCTGCGTTTGCGGCAGCGGATGAACTGGGAATGCTTCTGCAGCCGGAGCTGTCTCACTGGGATCCGAAGGATGCCTTTGGAACGGAGGAAAGCTATCGGTATTACCGGGCAGAACTTGTGGACCTATTGAAAACCTATGCCAATCATCCCTCTTTTGTAATGCTGACACTGGGCAATGAATTGCAGGCACAAGATGAAGGCAGAGAACGGATGCGGGAACTGGTCAGAACGGCGAAAAGGATGGATCCGACCAGACTGTATGCGAACGGATCCAATGCCTTTTATGGTGAAGAAGGATGTGACCCAGAGAGCGATTTCTATACATCGCAGAGTTGCAAGGATGTGGTGATCCGCGGAACATTCTCCGGCATGCGGGGGTATCTCAATGAAAACTATCCCTCCGCAGATCGAACCTATGATGAGGCGATGGCAGAGATACGAAAAGAGTATCAGAAGCCGGTATTCAGTTTTGAAGTGGGGCAGTTCGAAGTGCTGCCGGATTTTGAGGAGCTGGAAAGCTTTCATGGAATATCGGATCCGGTGAATCTGAAACTGATCAAAAAACGTGTAGAGGAACGGGGACTTTTGCCCACATGGGAAAAATACGTAGAAGCCACCGGAGAACTGTCGAGGCTGGCATACCGGGAAGAGATTGAAGCAGCTATGCGGACGAGAGAGCTTTCAGGGATTTCGCTCCTCGGACTGCAGGATTTCCCGGGGCAGGGGACGGCACTGGTAGGCATGATGAATTCCCATTTAGAACCGAAGCCCTATGATTTTGCCAGACCGGAAAGGTTCCGGGAATTTTTTCAAGAGTGTAGGATTTTGGTAAAGCTGCCACATTATACCTATGAGGCAGGAGAACGGCTGATCGCAGAAGTGGAAGCAGCGAATTTCGGCAAGAGAAATATCGAAGGAGTATTTTGCTGGACCCTTGCGGGAAAAAAGAGTGTGTCTGAGAATGGAAACTGTGAGCCGGCGGAGATAAAAAGCAAAAATACAGTTATCGCAACCGGAGAAGATACAGAGATAACAATCTGCCGCCCTGGAAGTTATACAGAGGTAGGAAGTCTGGATATTCCGCTCGACTTTGTGGAGAAGAATACCGCACTCACGCTTAAGGTGCGCATCGGTGACAGTATCAGTGCTTATCCGATATGGGTGTATCGAAAGACCACTCCGGTATGCCCGGAAAATGTATATGAGACCAGAGCCTTTGATGTGAAGACGAGAGAAATCCTTCAAAATGGTGGAAGAGTCTATCTGTCTCCGGATGCAGACAAAGAGAGTCTGCCCAATTCCATTAAAACACAGTTTACGACGGATTTCTGGTCGGTGGGAACTTTTGCAGATCAGGAAGGCGGTATGGGGCAGCTGATCGATACGGAGCATCCAATTTTTAAGGAATTTCCGACGGATTTTCACACGGACTGGCAATGGTGGATTATGGCAACGAAGCGGGCGGTGATTCTACCGCATCCCATGAAGACGATCATTACGGAGATGGACAGCTATGCATTCTTACGTCCCATGGCACAGATGATAGAGTTTCGATGCCTGAAGGGAAAAGTATTGCTATCCACCATGGAATTGCATAAGAGTCAGCAGTATCCGGAGGTGAGGGCACTGCAGGCGTCAATTTATACGTATCTGTCGGGAGAGAATTTTGAGCCGGCGGAGGAAATAACGGAAGAAGAGTTAAGCATGCTGGTGCGAGGTTAAAATAATATCGGGCGGCGGAAAGAAAGCTGCACGGAGATAAAAGGAGGAAACCATGAATAAGGTTCAGGTCTGGGAAGAAAAAGTGATCATTCCCACATACGAAGCAGGAAAGCCGGATAAGAATCCGATGTTTTTGGAGAAACGTGTCTATCAGGGAAGCTCGGGAAGGATCTATCCCCACACGGTGATTGAGAAGATCAGCGATGAGAAAGTGGATAAGGAGTATACAGCGCTTTTTTTGGAGAACGATTATCTGAAAGTAATGATGCTGCCGGAGCTGGGAGGCAGGATCCAGAGAGCTTATGACAAGACAAATGGCTACGATTTTATATATTACAATCATGTCATCAAACCGGCGTTAGTGGGACTGGCGGGACCATGGATCTCCGGCGGTATTGAGTTCAACTGGCCGCAGCATCACAGACCCAGTACCTTTGATCAGGTGGAATATACCTATGCGGAAAATGAGGACGGGAGCGCCACAGTCTGGATGGGAGAGATTGAGAACATGTTCCGGACCGAAGGAGTGCTGGGCGTGACCCTGTATCCCGACAAGGCATACATCGAATTGTCTGTAAAGCTATATAACCGGACGAAAATGCCCCAGACCTTCCTGTGGTGGGCGAACCCTGCAGTAGCGGTAAATGATGACACCATCTCCGTATTTCCGGAGGATGTGACGGCGGTCTATGACCACGGCAAGCGGGATGTTATCAGCTTCCCCTATGCGGAGGGAACTTATTATAAGCATAAATACGACCATGTGAATATTGCCCAGTATAAAAATATTCCGGTGCCCACCTCCTATATGGCATATCGTTCCGATTACAATTTTATAGGGGAGTACGATTACGGAAAACAGGCAGGACTTCTGCATGTGGCAGATCATCATATTGCTCCCGGGAAAAAGCAGTGGACCTGGGGATGCGGAGAATTCGGCAAAGCATGGGATCGGGCACTGACCGACGAGGACGGTCCGTATATCGAACTGATGACAGGCTGTTTTACGGATAATCAGCCGGATTTCACATGGATCCAGCCCCAGGAGACCAAGAATTTCAAACAGTATTTTATGCCCTATAAAAATATCGGCTATGTGAAAAATGCTACGATCGATGCGGCGGTAAATGCGGAATATGATGAGACAAAGGGGCAGCTTACGGTATCGGCCTATACCACTTCCGTGCAAAAAGGGGCACATATACTGCTGACATTGCCGGGAGAAAACGGCAGACAGGAAAAGGTACTGTATGAGGAAACCTCAGATCTGTCACCGGAGGAAACTTATGAAGTAAAGATCGACCGTGAAAAATTGCAACAGATACCGACATTTGCAGAGGGAGAGCAGAATGGAACAGAGGTACTCTGCGGTCTGCGGGTATGTGTTTGTGCCGCAGATGGGAGAGAACTGGTCTCTTACCATTTTCCGAAAAAAATTGAAGCGGAAGTGCCGGAACCGGCGAAGGCAGCGCTACTTCCCGAAGACTGTGAAACCACGGAGGATCTGTTCCTCTACGGTCTGCATGTGGAACAATACCGGCATGCCACTTATCATCCCGAGGATTATTATCTGGAGGGGCTGCGCAGGGATCCTACCGATATCCGTCTGAACAATGTCTATGGAAGATGTCTGCTTAAAAAGTGTGATTTTGCCGGGGCAGAAAAGTATTTTCGGAAGGCAGTGGAGAAATCCATTCGTTCCAATCCAAACCCTTACGATTATGAGCCGTACTATAATCTGGGACTTTCCCTGAAATATCAAGGGAAAGAAAAAGAAGCCTATGATGTCTTTTACAAGGCCATCTGGGGTGGCAGCTTCCAGGCACCCGGATTCTATGAACTGGCCTGTCTGGATGCAAAAGCGGGAAGATTCGCAGAGGCTCTGGAGCATGTAAATGAATCTATTCTCAGACAGTACCAGTGTATGAAGGCCCGTGCATTGAAGGAAAATATTTTAAGAAAACTGGGAAGAGTGAAGGAAGCAGAAGAATTACATAAGGAGAGTCTGAAGATCGATCCGCTCTATGACAGACAGCCGGAGAAAATCAACCATAACACCCTGCTGGAGCTGGTGATCGATCTCTATGAGGCAGGAGACTACGCACAGGGAATCACCCTTGCCGAAAAATGGGTGAAACAACAGAATGTATCACGGCAAGAGGATATTTATCCGCTGGTATATTATTATATTGCTTACGGATACCAGAACCTGCATAGGAAAGAAAATACGGAACAGGCAAATTGTTACATGACAATGTACGTGACATTGGGAGAAAATGCTGCAGCGGATGGCTGTTTTCCTCACAGAACGGAAGATTATATCGTGTTAAAGAGTCTGGCAGAAGAATATCATCTGGCCATGGCTTACTATTATCTGGGATGCCTGCTCTATGACAGGAGAGTGTACGACGAATCCATAGAAGATTATGAGGAATCGATTCTCCGGAGTCCGGATTTCCCGACGGTACACAGGAATCTGGCACTGGCATATTACAATGTGAAAAAGCTGCCGCAGAGAGCGTACGAGGAAATGGAGAAAGCTTTTGCACTGGATGAGACGGATGCCAGAGTGTATCTGGAACTGGATCAGCTGAAAAAGCGTCTGAATGTTGCCGTGAAAGAACGATGGAGTGATATGGAAAAACATTTTGACCTGGTGGAAAGCAGGGATGATCTGTATCTGGAGTATGTGACACTTTTAAACACTCTGGGAGAACCTGAGAAGGCTCTCGGCCTGATCAAAGCAAGGAAGTTCCATCAGTGGGAAGGCGGTGAAGGCAAAGTGGCAGCCCAGTACCTGACCGCCTTGTATCAGCTGGCAAAAGCGGCTGTGGAAAAAGAGGACTATGCGGAAGCAAAGGAACTTCTTCTGCGGGCAGTCGGGGAATATCCTCATAACCTGGGAGAAGGAAAACTAGAGTCAGGGCAGGAAAATAATCTGTACTATCTGCTGGGACTGGTGCAGGAAAAACTGGGTGAAGCAAAGGATGCTTTCGAGAGCCTGACAAGGGCCTGTTGCGGAGAGTCAGAACCGGTGGGCATGATGTATTATAACGATCAGCCGCCCGAAATGATCTACTATCAGGGACTTGCATACCGAATGCTTGGGGAAGAAGAACAGGCAGTTCGCAGATTCCAAAAGCTGGTGGATTATGGCAGAGAACATATAGGCGATGAGATAAAGATAGATTATTTTGCGGTATCTCTGCCGGATCTGCTGATCTTTGAGGAAAACCTGAATGAGCGGAATCGGAAGCATTGCCTGTTTATGATGAGCCTGGGACTGCGGGGGCTGGGACAGACGGACGAAGCAAAAGCCTGCGCGGAAGAACTGCTTTCCATGGACAATGCACACCAGGGAATCCGGGTACATGATCTGTAAAAAAGCTTGAAAAGAAAGACTTGAATAGGAAGGTTTTTGAGGAAAGGATTACAAAATGGAAAACATGGGAAAAGAGGTATATAGCTATAACAGCGAATGCTTAACCTGCAACGACAGACCAATCCTGCCCATCATGGGAGAATTACATTTCTCCCGCTATCCGGCAGGGGAATGGAAAACAGCACTTAAGAAGATGCAACAGGGCGGTGTGGACATCGTTGCTACGTACGTGTTTTGGATCCACCATGAGGAAACGGAAGGTGAGTGGGATTTCTCCGGCAGAAGAAATCTGAAGGCGTTTTTGAAGTGCTGTCAGGAAGCTGGAATAAAAGTATGGCTGCGTATCGGTCCGTGGGCACATGGAGAGTGCAGGAACGGCGGTTTCCCAGACTGGCTGGTGGAGAAAGAAAAGCGGGGCAAACTGTCTCTTAGAACGGATGATCCGCAGTATCTGAAGTATGTGGACATCTTTTTTACCAAGATTGCCGAGCAGGCGGATGGCTATATGCATAAGGACGGAGGTCCCGTCATCGGTATTCAGATCGAGAATGAGTACGGGCATGCCGGAGGTCCTTCCGACAGGGAAGAGGGCATGGCGCATATGCGCACACTCAGAGTTATGGCGGAGAAGAAGGGACTGACCGCTCCTTATTTTTCAGCGACCGGCTGGGGAGGTGCTTATGTGCCGGAAGGATTCCTGCCGGTGCTGGGCGGGTATGTGGATGCTCCGTGGGCGAATTATACCCACGAACTTGCGGCAAGCGAGAATTTCTTGTTTCAGCCTTTTCACGACGATGCCAATATCGCATCGGATTTCGCCGAAGGACAGAGCGGTTTTACATTTGATACGTCAAAATTCCCTTACCTGACGGCGGAACTGGGCGGGGGACTGCAGGTGACGGCACACAGACGCCCCTACCCTTACCCAGAGGATATCGAGGCACAGACAATCTGTATGTTGGGAGCAGGGGCAAATCTGATCGGGTATTATATGTACCACGGCGGCGTGAATCCTGACGGAAAATATACCACCCTGCAGGAGTCGAAGGCGACCGGCTATGCCAATGATCTTCCTGTGAAAAGCTATGATTTTCAGACGTGCCTGCGGGAAAACGGTCTGCCGTCAGAAATCTATTATCGACTGCGCAAGCACCATACTTTTATCAAAAATATAGAAGAACTGCTGGCACGGGCGAAAGTGTATCTGCCGGATAATATCCCCGAACCCATGGATGCAGAAGATATGGAGACGCTGCGGGCAGCCTTCCGTTATAATAAAACGGCGGACTGTGGATTCTTATTTATCAATAATCACCAGAGAAAGCGGAAAATGACAGAGAAACAGATCACACCGGAAAAGCCATTACAGTTTACGGTGACAGATGTTGAAGGAACACAGAGGCAGATTAGTTTCGACCGGATTCATGTACGGACGGATGCAATTCTGGTGCTGCCTTATAATCTGCCGGTGGTGATACGGGGAGAGGAGTTGCGGCTTCGAAAAACCAACGCTTCTTATCTGGGATGCTTTGGCGGAACTTATTATTTCTATACGGATGAGAAGCCGGAGGATATTTATTTCGAGTGGAGTGATGGCAAAGATCCTGCGGAAGCGGTAAGGATCCTTACCACACATGTTGCAGAGCATTTTTGTTATGTGGAAGAAGGGGCAGATGAAAAGGGTAAGGTGAGTCTGCTGCCGGATCTGCACTTTACGGAAGCCGGTAAGGTGCAGATCACGGATGTCGGACAGGCAGTGGAAAGCATCTGGAACGTATATGGTCAAACAGAACCGAACGTCTATGAATTAACCTTGGAATATGAGTATCATCCGGCGGATGCACTGTCAGGTGATGTCTGGCTGGAACTGGACTTTGGCGGAGACTGCGCCAGACTGTATCAGGACGGGAAACTCCTGGATGACTGGTTCTCCAACGGCGAGTTATGGCGCGTGGCACTGAAACGCTATGGCTATCCGACAAAACTGACCCTGGAACTGGATCCGTTTAAAATGGATGTCTATTACGATCTGCCTCCGAAGCGGGAGAACCGTCTGGCAGGGGCGAGACTGCTGCGGTTAAGTTGACCGGAACCCGGTTTGGCAGGACTCACTTTGGAAACAGAAGGATAGAAAAGAGGATACAGATATGAAAGACATGACACAGGGAAAACCGTTAAAGCTGATCATCGGCTTCGCCATACCGATGCTGATCGGCAATATCTTTCAGCAGGTATATAATGTGGCGGATACAGTGATCGTAGGAAGATTCTTGGGAGAGAGCGCGCTGGCGGGCGTGGGAAGCACGGGAACGCTGACCTATTTTCTGCTGGCACTGGTCAGCGGCATGTGTAACGGCGCAGGATTGGTGGTTGCGCAGTGTTTCGGCTGCGGGAATAAAGAGCGTCTGGCGAAGACGGTGACAGCACTGATCTGGGTGGCGGGAGTGCTGACCTGTATCATGTCACTGATCGGTATTTTCGGTGCGGAATTTTTCCTGCGGCTTTTAAGCGTGCCGGAAAATGTTATCGGCTATTCTGCTACGTATCTGCATATCATTTATACTTTTGTTTTCGGCAGTGTGGTCTACAACGGCTGTGCGGCGATCTTAAACAGTGTGGGGGATTCGAAGACTCCGCTGCGGGCGGTGATCGCTTCCTCGGTAGTGAACATCGTGTTTGACCTGTTTTTCATCATTGTGTGTAAGATGGGAGTAGCGGGAGCAGCTTATGCGACGATTCTGGCACAGTGTACTTCGGCGGTGATCTGTTTTGTGAAAGTAAGACAAGTGAGAGAAGAGATCGGATTATCTCTGATGAAATGGAAACCGGAAGTCCATTATATTCAGCTGGTGGTGAAGACCGGATTCCCGGCGGCATTCCAGTCCTGCATGATCGCACTGGGCGGAATGAGCGTCCAGAGACTGGTGAATTCCTTCGGATCCTCTACCATGGCGGCCTATGTGGCGGCGAACCGTGTGGACAGCGTGGCGATCCAGGTCATTGTCTCCGTCGGAACGGCATTGTCGGTATTTACCGGGCAGAATATTGCGAAGAATCAATATGACCGGATCCGGGAAGCCCTCTATAAGACGCTGGCGGTCATGGTGGGAGCCAGCGTCTGTATTGCGACACTGGTGCTGATCTTCCGGGTACAGCTGATGAGCCTGTTCCTGGATGCCGGCGAATCGGCAGAAGCCATCGGCATCGGCTGCACCTATCTGACCATTATCGGCGTGGCTTATGTGATCGCGGGGGTGATGCAGAGCTACCAGAATGTGATCCGGGGAGCCGGAGACGTCAATACCTGTATGGTAGCGGGACTGACGGAGCTGTCCGGCAGGATCGTGTTCGCGTATCTATTGTCCGGAACCCTGGGCGTCACGGGAATCTGGATCGCCACTCCTCTGTCCTGGAGTTGTGGCTGTGTGATTCCGGTGATCCGGTATTATTCCGGCAAATGGAAGCACAAGAGGCTGGCCTGATGACCGGAGTGGCCGGAACACAGAGGGGCTATTCCGGCCGCATCCATCCGGCAAATTCCAGAATGGACTGGTTCTCAGCCTTTTTCTCGCTCTGCTGCATCTGCTTGCGGTATTCTCTGGGAGACATCTGCATAAGTTTGATAAAGTAGCGGTTGAAACTGGACACGGAATGGAACCCCACCATCTCGGAAATGTCCAGAATAGAGTGTTCCGTACTGCGTAACAGGATACAGGATTTTAAAATCCGGGTGTTGTTGACGTAGTCTAACGGTGAAGTTCCCATAATATCATGGAAAACCCGGCGGAAGTGCGTCGGGCTCCAGTGGCAGAGATCGGCCAGATATTCGATCGAGAACTGTTGCATATAATTTTTCTCAATATATTCCAGAGCGGGTGAGATCACCAGAGAGTTTTCGGCGATCTCGCCTTCTTTTTTACGTTCCTGTAAGGCCAGTATTTCAAGAGAGTCCGGTTTGGCCGTGTCGGGATTGACACCGCCGAGACTTTCGATCCGGTACAATTCAATATAAAGGGAGCATAACAGGCTTCTGGCACTGATCTGATAGCAGGGATTCTGCTCTTCCAGCTCGTGGATGATATGAGATACCAGATAGTTGATGTGGGGAAAAGCCTCTTTGCTGAAAATATAACGGAATGCTGGGAAACCGTCCGTGGACAGGTCGTAATTTTTCCAGGAGGCGGGGAGGAGATTGCGGAACAATTCCTTCGGATCCAGGAAAAGATAAGACCAGTGGCTTTTCGTGCCTGGTGCACTGTAAGTGGTATGTGGAACATTGCGGGGAAGAACGGTGACATCTCCGGCATGGAAAGTCTGTTTTTCTCCGTTGATCTCCAGCGTACCGCTGTCGGAATGACAGATCCCAATCTCCAGACAGTTATGAAAATGAAGGCTTCCGCTGGGAATATCGGAAATCTTCCAATAATCACCGGACAGAAGCAGTACCGGGAAGTGTGTTGGCAGATAATAACTTCGGTATTCTGTGACAGCTCGTTTGGATTTCGCCATAGTGTGCCTCCTGTTCCAGAGTTTTCTGAATAGCTTTGTGCATCCTGTATGATGATGCAACGGAAAGATATGTTGCAGTAGAAATAATGTCTATACATTATATATAACAATTAAAATGGATAAAATCAACCATTATGTTGCGAAAATGACTTTTTTAGGGTTGGCAATGTTTCCGTGGAAGAGATTAAAAAAGGCTAAAAATACCGTGAAACAGCGAATCCTACAGCAAAAACGCTCCAAAATTCACGTAAAATTTACGAAAATGCAACGAAACTTCAATACTTACGAAAAACGACCATGATCTATAATGATCGTTTTTGCATAGTTTTCTATAATGATTGATTAGAAAAATATGACAACATGTATGATAATATACTTACAAAGTTACAAAAAGTGTACAAAGTGACGAGAAAATATAGCTGACACTTGAGGAGGTTCGACATGGCGAAGAAGAATGCAGCCAATGTGGTGGGAGTGAAAACGAAAACCACGTGGAAACAAGCTTTTAAAAGAGACTGGCAATTGTATCTGCTGTTACTGCTTCCACTGATTATGGTATTTGTATTCAGTTACGGAGCATACCCGGGATTGAGGATGGCCTTTATGGATTATAAACCGGCGAAGGGATATGCAGGCAGCGAATGGGTGGGCATGAAGACATTCGTTAAGATATTCAAGGATGCCGATTTCATGAGAGCACTTCGCAACTCCATAGTGTTTAACCTGGCGGATCTGATCATCGGTTTCCCGATGCCGATCATTCTGGCACTGATCCTGAATGAATTAAGATATCCAAGATTCAAGAAAGTGTCCCAGACGATCCTGTATCTGCCGCACTTCCTTTCCTGGGCCATCATCGGAAGCGTAGCCATGACAATGTTCCGTCCGAACTCCGGTCTGGTGAACATTCTGCTGACCAACCTGGGAGTGATCTCCGAAGGAATTCCTTTCCTGAATGAGAAATGGCACTGGGCAATTACATATCTGCTGATCGGTGTATGGCAGACGATGGGATGGGGCACGATCCTCTACCTGGCAGCGATCACCGGTATCAACGGAGAATTGTACGAAGCAGCCATGATCGATGGAGCGAACCGTTGGAAGAGAATGTGGCATATCACACTTCCCGGTATCAAGAGCACAGTAGTAACACTGCTGATCCTGAACCTCGGACGTGTCATGGGAAGTAACTTAGAGCGTCTGACCGCGTTAGAAAATTCACAGGTCAAGGACTTCCAGTATCAGCTGGCTGTCTACATTTACAACAAAGGTATTGGAGCCGGAAAATTCAGTGCGGCGACCGCAGTTGGTCTGTTCCAGTCATTGATCGGATTGATCCTGGTTCTGTTATCTGATAAATTCGCAAAGAAGCTTGGCGAAGACGGATTACTGTAGGAGGTGAGAGAGATGAAGAAAAAAGAAGTTAATATTAATGAAGAATCTACCTCCGCAGGCGGAGCACATGCGGTCAACAAATTCCGCATCAGTGATTTCGTCATGATGGCAGTGATCGTCATCCTCTGCGCCAGCTGTGTATTACCGTTCTTACATGTAGCAGTAAAATCCATATCCGGTAATACCGCAGTAATGTCCAAGAGCGTTTACTTCTGGCCCAAAGACATCACCTTCGATGCTTACAAGAAGGTATTTGCAGATAACTCCATGACCTACTCCATGATCTTCTCGGTGATCGTTACCGTGATCTTCACTGCTCTGGGAATGCTGGTATGTACTTGTGCCGCTTATCCTCTTTCCAAGAAGAGACTGAAGGGCAAAAAGTTACTGACTTTCCTGCTGATGGTACCGATGTACTTCAGTGCCGGCATCATTCCCAGCTACCTGTTATATCAGAAGCTGCATGTGCTGGATACCATGTGGGTGTTGATCTTACCTCTGATCTATTCCCCGTACAACATGCTGATCATGAAGAACTACTTCCAGAGTACGATTCCCGACAGCTTAGAGGAATCCGCTTTCCTGGATGGCGCAAGTAACTTCCAGATCCTGAGCAAGATCGTATTACCGCTGTCCAAACCGATCCTGGCAACGTTGTCTCTGTTCTACGCCGTAGGCCGTTGGAACTCTTACGCAGACAACATGTACTACACCAAGAGTGCTAACCTGAAGCTGATCCAGTACAAGTTATATCAGTTGGTAGCATCCGCAGCAGAAGCACAGACTTCCTCCCTGGCAGATACCGGCAGTGCGATCCAGTCCACTCCCGAAGTATTACAGGCAGCAAGTATCATGTTTGTAACAATTCCTATCATTATTATTTATCCTTTCCTGCAGAAGTACTTCGTACAGGGTACCATGATCGGAGCAGTTAAGGGCTAAAAGTTAAAAGGAACAAAACAACCAAGTTAGTTTTCCCCAAAACCGGGGGTACACATAAAACTATGTATAATTTTTAAGGAGGAAAATCCTCTCCTCGCCAGGGACTCGGATTTTTCCTTCGGAAAAACAAGGAGGATTGATTTATGAAGAAGAATACTCTTCACAAGGTAATGGCAACAGCACTTGTTGGTGCTATGGCAATGAGCACTCTGACCGGATGCGGCAGCAGTGCGGACAACACAACCGCAGATGCCGGAACAAAGGAATCTGTAGCAGAGAGTTCTGCAGCAAGCACAGATGCAGGAGCATCCACAGCAGTAGCAGGTATTGACGGATGGGAGGCTTTCGCAGACAATGTTACTCTGCAGATCCCCGTATACGATCGTGGTTCTTCCGGAAACGGATGCTCTGATGTAGAGAACAACTACTGGACCAACTGGGTACAGGAGAACTTCGGTGATAAGTACAACATCACGGTAGAATATGTAGGAATTACCCGTAGCGACGTTATGACTGATTACGCTATGCTGGCAGCAAGCCAGAGCCTTCCTACCATCTGTATGGAATATGACTATGATAAGCTGGCAAGCTGGCAGGCAGACGGCTATCTGCAGACCTACGATGTAGAAGAGTTCAAGCAGATCGCTCCTACTTACTGGGAGACCATGGTAGAGCACGGCAACGATGCTTACACCAAGCTGGATGATGAAGATTATCTGGTACTCGGTTACAGACCTTACGGTAACACCACTTATACCTGGTGCACTTTCTATCGTCAGGACTGGCTGGAAGAAGCTGGCTTCTCTGAGTATCCCGTTGGCGACAACACCAAGCTGTTAGAGCTGTATGCAAAACTGGTTGAGAACGGCCATCAGTATCCTTTAAGCGGTAAGAAAGTAAGCGGCGCAGGTATTGACCAGAACTATGGTTACAGAGATTATCCTCAGGATGAGACCACATGGGCAACCACCGGTGACTACCAGATCCCCGCTCTGTCCACCGAGGCTCAGAAGAGATTCTTAAAATGGGAGAACGAGCTGTACAACGATGGTTACTACAATCCTGAGTACTATCTGAGAGATGCTTCCGAGGCAGAGGCAGACTTCATCAACGGTGAAGCATTTACCTGGACCGGATATATTTCCTCCAGCATGAACGTACTGAACTCCTTCTATGATGCTAACCCCGATGCCAAGCTGGCAGTAGCAGTGACTCCTTCCACCTGGACACAGGATGAGACCTGGGGATCTTCCGCTTCTTACAGACCCGGAACCAACTTCGGTATGATGATTGGCTTCGCTAACGATGCTACCGAGGATGAAGTAAAGGCAGCTATGATGTACCTTGAGTGGCTGAACCAGCCCGAGAATCTGTTCACTATGCAGTGGGGTATCGAAGGCGTGAACTTCAATTATGATGATAACGGCGATCCCGTAGCAGTAGCAGATCAGACCGGTCTGGCTGAGCAGCAGGGACACAACAACAACGTAGACTACTGGTGTGCAGTAACCGCAGTTAAGACCCTCGGATCTATCGAGAAAGATATCCAGGCAGTTACCCCTCAGGGTATTCCTCAGGACTTCTATGATCAGATCCTGGCTAACTACAACGGACAGGTTGCTATCTATGAAGCAGGCAAGGCTAACTCCGACTGTCTGTTCGCAACCGCTATCGATGCTGTTACCGAGTACAACCAGACGCTGTATGATCTGTATACTGAGTACCGTGACAAGCTGACCATGTGCCCTAAGGACCAGTTCGATTCTCTGTATGAAGAACTGAGCCAGAAGTACCTGGATGCAGGTTATCAGGAAGTTATCGATGAGAGACAGGCTGCTCTGGATGCAGGTAACACCACCAGACTTCAGTAAGTAAAAAGTTTTATTACAGGAAGTACATACAGCCCCCAGGCATGAATGGCTTGGGGGCTATATTAAAAATGCAACTATTCAGAGCCATGTAAATATTATTCAATGGGCGTCGAATGCTTGCATTCGTAAGAACATTTGATAATATTTATAGGGCGAAGTTACTTTATGTCCTTTTCCGACCGACTGTTTTACAATAAAAACAACTGTGGGAAAAGAATATAAAGAGCCAAAAGGCAGAAATGGAGGAGCTATGTTAAAACTGGAATATGATAAGAAAGAAATAGAGGGAGTCATTGACAAGATCGTCAAAAAGACTATGAATATGGATCTCACCTGGGACTGGCCCTGTGGTGTGGCATATTACGGAATCAGCGATGCCTATGAAAAGACAGGCAAGAAGGAATATCTGGATCTGTTAAAGGATCGTATCGACGAACTGGTCGATCTGGGACTGCCCAAGGTATGGACAGTAAACGCCTGTGCCATGGGACATTGCCTGATCACCTTATACCAGGCCACCGGAGAGCAGCAGTATCATGACATTCTTATGAGTAAGATCGCTTATTTAAGAAAAGATGCCCTGCGTTTCGGAGATCATGTATTGCAGCACACCGTATCTGCCAACAACGATTTCCCGGAGCAGTGCTGGTGTGACACTTTGTTCATGGCAGCGTTCCTGATGCTGCGTGTGGGCGTGATGGAACACGATGAAGAACTGATCGATGATGCCTTGAACCAGTACTACTGGCATATCAAATATTTACAGAATCCCAGCAGTGGACTCTGGTATCACGGCTATGACAATATTGCCGGAGATCATATGTCCGGCATCTATTGGGGAAGAGCCAATGCCTGGGCAGCATTTACCATGTCGCAGGTAGGCGGTATTCTGCCTCAGTGCTATCTGTATCCGAAGTATATCGATGTGGCCGGCTCCTTAAATGAGCAGTTGGCAGCCCTGAAGGTATACCAGACGGAGAATGGATTGTGGAGAACCGTAGTGGATGATCCGGAATCTTATGAAGAGATTTCCGCATCTGCAGGAATTGCCGCAGCAATGCTGACCAGAGGCAATCCTTTACACAGCAAATATATCAACAAGGCCATCAAGGGCCTGCTTGCCAATGTCAGCGAGGATGGTAAGGTGATGAATGTCTCCGGCGGAACTGCCGTCATGAGAGACAAGGAAGGATACAGAGGCATTCCCAAGGCGTATATTCAGGGATGGGGACAGGGACTGGCACTTTCCTTCTTTGCAACCTTGTTAATTTCCGATGATATTGAGAAGGATGGTGCGTTATAGATGTTTCGCAGGAATTTCCTGTTCGGAAAGGATGGAGGAACGGCCAATCTGATCGATGTGGGCAGTGAAGACCTCTATCAGCCGGGCAAAGGTTACGGTTTTGTAACAGAAAAAAACAGAAGAGAGCAGAAGTTGCTGCAGATCCGGGAACTGAATTCCTCTTTTGATACGATGTACTGGTATCAAAACGAACAGCTGTCCTTCCTGAAGGAAGATGAGAACGGCTGCTATCTGGATTCTGCAGAAGAAGTGGCAGCATTGGAGGCACAGTCAGGAGAGAAGATGGCGGGATCACCCAGGCGGATCCCGTTACTGTTCAAGGTAGATGTGCCCAGGCAGGGCAATTATAAGGTTACGCTAACTATCCGCTCAGAAGAGGAGATAGGAGAGGTACTGATCTTTACCGGCAGAAGGCGTCTTGCTTTTCGTGGAAGAGTGGGAGCCGGAGAGTTCACTTATACAATGATCACAAATGCCTGCGATATTGTACCTGTGGGTTATTCCCGGATTTTTGTGGATAAGACTGTGGATATCGCAGTACTGGCGGACAGACCAAGGATCAGTGCTCTTACTGTAGAAGAGGTGAACGGTCCTACGGTCTACATGGCGGGAGATTCCACAGTGACAGATCAGCCCGGAGATTATCCTTATTATCCAGGCACCTGTTACTGTGGCTGGGGACAGATGCTTCCGGCATATTTTGACACACGTGTGGCAGTGTCGAATCATTCCCACTCCGGACTGACTACCGATAGCTTCCGCAAGGAAGGGCATTATGCGGTGATCTCTCAGTACAGCAAGCCGGGAGATTATGTGTTTTTCCAGTTCGGACATAATGATCAGAAGCTTCCCGGGCTGCAGGCAAAGGGCGGATACCGGGCGAATCTGCAACGCTATATCAAAGAGAATCAGGCAAAGGGGGTCTATCCGGTACTGGTGACACCCATTGCAAGAAATACCTGGAGACTGCGGGATCAGACTTATCTGGATCTGCTAGAGGAATTCGCGGATGTATGTCTGGAACTGGGAGCACAGTACGGAATTCCGGTGCTGGATCTTCATGCCCACAGCAAGAAATATGTGTTGGAAAAGGGCTTACAGGATGCCAAACCCGTCTTTTTCCCCGGGGACTATACCCATACCAATGACTTCGGTGCTTATAAGATGGCAGGATATGTGGCACAGGAGATCCGGGAGAAATGCAAAGGTCATTCTGAAAGAGCCTACGCTTATCTGGCAGAGTGCGTGACGGATGGTTTCGGCGCATGGGAGCCTGTGGGACAAATCAATGTTCCTAAGAAACCGGAGATCTACAAGGACATTCCGGATCCTGCAGGAGATCAGGTGCTGTTGTCTGAGGCAGAGCAGCTGGAACGTGTGGTCAGACTGTGTCTGAAAGAGGAATTGCTGTAACAGGACAGATATTGTACTGGAAAATAGAAGTGAAGAAATGACAGGAATGAAAAATAAGCAGGAATATGAGGAGGAACTCAGAATGGGAAAAGGTGGTTTTACCTTACCGGGAGAATCAGGATATGAAGAACTGACTCTGAAAATGGCGGAAAAATGGGGAGCAGATGTGATCCGTGACAGTGATGGGACCGTGCTTTCCGACGAAATCACCCATGCCGGTTACGGAATCTATTCTACCATTTGTATTATCAGAGATCACAATGCCTGGGCAAAGGAGAATCAGGACAAATTACAGCAGACCTTCCTGTGCACACCGCCCCAGGTAGCAGAGAGTGACACCCTGACCATCGGACTGATGGACAGCTTTTTTGCGGAGCAGTTCCGGATCAATGATAGCGCAGAGAGTCTGGAATATTGGGAGATTTATGACAGAACTACCAATGTGAAGATCGACAATGCGGACTGGAGCTATGACAAAGAGAAGGGAAGCGTGTCCCTGAGTGGCATCATCCCTTTTCATAAGTATACAGTAAGTTTCTTAGCCTATCGTATCTGGGAAGAAATCTCTATGTACAATCATACTACGAACCATTGGGACAAGGAGCATCTGATGCAGATCGATCCCAGATATCCTGAGACTCAGGAGTATCTGCTGGGCTGGATGAAGCACTGGTGTGAGACCCATCCGGATACCACGGTGGTGCGCTTTACCTCCATGTTCTACAATTTCGTATGGATCTGGGGCAGCAGTGAGAGGAACCGGAATCTGTTCTCTGACTGGGGTTCCTATGATTTCACTGTGAGCGTTCCTGCTTTACAGGAGTTCGAGAAACAATACGGATATCGCATGACAGCGGAAGATTTTATCAATAAGGGACAGCTGCATGTGACTCATATGCCTGGCAATGCGAAAAAGGCGGATTGGATGGCATTTATCAATGATTTCGTTATTTCCTTCGGCAGGAAGCTGATCGATATGGTGCATTCCTACGGCAAAAAGGCTTATGTCTTCTATGACGACAGCTGGGTAGGCGTGGAGCCTTATAATGGCAGATTTCAGGAGTTTGGTTTTGACGGACTGATCAAATGTGTATTCTCCGGTTATGAAGCCAGACTGTGTGCGGGCGTGGATGTGCCTACACATGAACTGCGTCTGCACCCCTATCTGTTCCCGGTGGGGCTGGGCGGTGCTCCGACTTTCATGGAGGGCGGCAATCCCACACTGGATGCGAAAAAATACTGGAACAGCGTAAGACGTGCCCTGCTGCGTGCGAAGATCGACCGGATCGGTCTCGGCGGATACCTTCATCTGGTGGAGGGTTTCCCGGATTTCTGTGATTATATTGAAAAAGTGGCAGATGAGTTCCGTCTGATCCGCAGCTTCCACGATGCGGGAGAACCTTACCGCATCAAGACCCGTGTGGCAGTGCTGCATTATTGGGGAAGCTTACGTTCCTGGACCTTGTCCGGACACTTTCATGAGACTTATATGCATGACCTGATCCACATCAACGAAGCTTTGTCCGGACTTCCTGTGGATGTGAAATTTATTTCCTTTGAGGATGTAAAAAATGGTATACTGAAGGACGTAGATGTCGTAATCAATGCAGGTAGAGCCGGAAGCGCCTGGAGCGGCGGGGATGCCTGGAAGGATGAGGAGCTTGTTACTGCACTTACAAAGTGGGTACACGAGGGAGGCTGCTTTATCGGTGTGAACGAGCCTTCCGCTGTGGAAGGATATGATACGTATTTCCGTATGGCACATGTGCTGGGAATTGACGAGGACACCGGCGCAAGAGTCTGTCACGGCAGATGGACCTTTGAGACAGCGGATCCTGAGCATCTGATCCCAGAGGGCGCAGGTGTGGAAGCGAAGGAGAACCGGTATCTGACGGATGGAAAAGCACAGGTACTTCTGGCAGACGGCGGGAAGCCACTGATCACCCTGAATCATTTCGGCAAGGGACTGGGAATCTATCTGTCTTCCTTCCAGGTGAACCTGTGGAATACCAGAATGCTGTACCAGCTGATCCGTTATGCCGGTGGAGAAGGCACCTCCGGCAGCTATATGACGGATAACCTGTATACGGAATGTGCTTATTACCCGGAGAGTAAAAAACTGGTAGTCATCAACAACAGTGACACCGAGCAGACTACCACCATCCCAACGGAAGAGGGCGCATGTACGGTAACCATTGCACCTTACGACACTACCTTTGTAGAAATCAGATAACCAACGATAACGATCAGGGCGGAAATCCTGTGTTCGTTTTCTGAGGGAGCAGAACGCAAAGGAGGCAGAGAATGCATAACGAAAAAGAAAGACCTACGGAATATTTCCCGGACGGAACTCCCATAGATGACTGGTTTTATGATATAGGGATGCCGGAGCTTGAGGAACTGGGCAGACCCTATGTCCTCACAGAGTACGGGATCTGGGACGACGGAAAAGTTTATACCAAAGAGATCCAGAAGGTGATCGACCTGGCGGCGGAAGAGGGCGGTGGTGTCCTGGTGGTGCCGCCGGGAACCTATCTGACGGGAGCACTTTATTTCAAACAGGGAGTGAATCTCTATGTTTCCGCCGGTGCGACGTTAAAGGGCAGCGATGATATCTCGGATTATGATCTGGCCGAGACCCGGATCGAGGGAGAGACCTGCCTGTATTTTACGGCACTGATCAATGCGGACGGTCTGAATGGATTTACCATGTGCGGACCGGGCACTATTGACGGTAACGGACTTAAGACCTGGAAAGCCTGCTGGCTGCGATGGAAATGGAGTAACGGCACCAACAAGGATGGTCAGAGACCCCGGCTGGTCTATCTGTCCAACTGCAGAAATGTGCGGATCGCCGGTCTGAATTTACAGAATTCCCATTTCTGGACCACACATATTTATAAATGTGACCATGTAAAATACTTGAACTGCCATATTTATTCCCCGGCAGGTCCTGTTGCGGCACCCAGTACGGATGCCATTGATATCGATGTGTGTACGGATGTGTTGGTGAAAGGCTGTTATATGGAAGTCAATGACGACTCTGTGGTGCTAAAGGGCGGTAAGGGCCCCTGGGCGGACAGCCAGCCGGAGAACGGCTCCAATGAGCGGATTCTGGTGGAGGATTGTGTCTATGGCTTCTGCCATGGGTGTCTCACCTGCGGTTCGGAATCAGTACATAACCGCAATATCATCATGCGCAGGATTCAGATCAAGGGGGCAGCGAGACTGTTGTGGCTGAAAATGCGGCCAGACACCCCGCAGCACTATGAATATATCACGGTGGAGCAGATCGAAGGCCGGGTAAAGGAGTTCCTCAAGATTTATCCCTGGACCCAGTATTATGATCTGAAGGATCGGAAGGACCAACCGCTGTCTTATGCGGAGCATATCACGATGAAGGACTGTGACTGCATCTGTGATACCTTTTTTGATGTGATGCCGGATGAGAGCCAGTATCTGCTTTCCGATTTTACCCTGCAGGACCTGCGGATCAGGGCAAGAGTGGATAACTTTTCGGAAGACAAGTTAAGAAGTGTAGTATATGAGAATGTACAGGTGGAAGAAAGTACGGAGCCTGTAGAGAGCTGGCATGAAGTGAAGGGCTTCCAATAATGAACCAGCATCGAAAGGTAAATTTACTTTAGTGCCTGCCATTTTGGAAAAATATTTTTTGAACACTTTTTTGAAAATTCAGAAAGTTATCCACATCGTATGATTGCACGGGGGCGTTTTTCAAAAAAATGTTTATAAATTTCATTTCCTCTTGGCAGGCATCACCTTCTTTGCTAAAATAATCTCAGTTGTGGATTGCTTTATGCAATTCTCTTTTATATGATGTCGGGGTCAAAAGCCCCCGACTTTGATGCCTACGGATTGTTCCGTGCTACGCACTCCCACGTCTCCGCTCCGCTTCGGTCCGTGCTAGACATGTGCCACTGGCACATAGCACCCTACCCAATATTCGCATATCGTGGGATTATCATCCCACTTTTATGCTCATATCGGGGCGGGTCCTAAGGTCTTTCACCCACCTATGAGCAAGCTCATGTGGGCTTAGACCTTTTGACCCTGGCATCTTTATATGAGATAAAGTCCGGGAGGTATCGATATGCATATAGCAGTGTGTGATGATAATGTAGCCGACAGAAAGCAGCTGGAGCGTCTGTTAAAGCGGGAATCCGACAAAAGAGCAGCGTCTACGGGTATCATTTATACCGATTCTTTCGGTAATTCTACCTCACTGCTGTCCAATCCCATGCAATACGATGCCTTCTATATTGATATGTGTCTGACGGAAGGCATCACCGGTACAGAAGTGGCAAATGCGCTGATTGCCCAGGGGGTGAACGCACCCATCGTCATGTGCTGTTCCAAGATCAATTACAGAGCACAGTCCTATCCGGAAAATGTTATTTTTCTGGACAAGCCCATCAAAGTAGCGGAACTGGGACAGAGCATTGATCATGCTCTGGAGATTATGTCTAAGGCAGTTCCTCTCATAGAGCTTCGAGAGGATGAAGATACCGTCTATGTCACCGAACCGGACATCCTCTACGCCGAAGAAGAAGGCCGGAATGTCATCGTCACCCTGAAGGACGGTCGCACCGTAAAAGTAGCCACCACCGCTATCAATTTGTTCTCTCAGATAGAGAATCACCCTACCTTCTTCGCTCCCACCGTCAAGACGATCCTTAACGGCAGATACATGGAGAAGCTGGGCTTCCGCAAAGTCATCATGTGCGATGGCAAAAAATTTGCTCTGCACAGAGACTGTGTTGCTTATGCGAAACAGCTGCTGGCGGAATATCATGCGTAAAAAAGACTCCACTCTCTCGAATGAAGTCTTAGAAAATTTGAACTCGAAGTTCTCAGAAAATCACCCGTATCGTCGTTCCTTTTCCGGGTTCGCTCTCCAGTTCCAGTTCAGCGTGGCTCTTGGCGATGATATGTTTTACGATAGCAAGGCCCAGTCCCGTGCCGCCGGTGGATTTGGAGCGGCTCTTGTCCACACGGTAGAAGCGCTCGAAGATCCTCTCCTGATGCTCCTTGGAGATACCGATGCCGGTGTCTTTTACCACCAGATAGGTATGCCCCTCTCTGGCATAGGTCTGTACATCCACACTTCCTCCCGGATTGTTATACCGGATCGCGTTATCACACAGATTATATAAAAGTTCTTCCATCATCTGACGATTGGCTGTCACATAGCATTCCGTGCCGTTCAGCGCTATGGTCACATTGTGCTTCTCTGCACTCATTTTCAGCATTTCCACACAATTCTGCGCCATTTCATGAAGATTCAAAAGCTCCGTATCCGCTTCCTCTTCCGTTCCGTCCAGCTCCGACAAACGAATAATATCATTGATCAATGTAAGTAGACGATTTGCGCTGTTATGAATCCCGTGAGCAAAACGCACCGTATCCTGTTCGGAGGCCATGCCGGTCTCGATCAGCTCCGCATAGCCAGAAATGGATGTCAACGGGGTCTTCAGTTCATGGGACACATTTGCACTGAATTCCTGACGCATTCTGGCATTTTTCATAATGTCCTCATGTTGTTTGCGGATCATGGTCATGAACGGTGTCAGTTCCTCATAGGTCTGCATCTCTGTACATTCCCCGATATTCTGTGCCAGTTTCTCAATGGGAGCCACCAGCTTCGTGGTCAGCACTCTGGCCGCCACCATGCACAGCACCAGCAGCACCACAAAGATCCCCACCATCATGGGCAGCGCCTGACTGAAAATGCTGTAAATGCTTCTGGCATCCTTGGACAGTCGCAGGATGCTGCCATCTTCCAGACGGATGGCATAATAAAAGGTGGACTGGGACAAGGTCTCGGAATTCCGGACTGCTTCACCTTCGCCGTCCCGCATGGCTTCCTGGATCTCCGGACGGGAAGCGTGATTCCCCATGGCCACAGAATCTGCCTCATTATCATACAATACCTGTCCGTCACTGCCGATCAGCGTCAATCGCAGATCCGATTCCACCGGCACTCCGTTTTCCTTGATCTCTTCTACCGAAGAACAGCTTTTTAACAGGGAACCATAGCTTTTCAGATCCTCCAGTACCTGTCTGCGGAACAGATCATAATACACTATCGTGATCAGTACCATGGTAAGCAAAATCGTTACCGTGGCAATGAGGATCATCATTTTGTTAATCTTTTTCTTCATCTTCTGTTACGCTTTCTCGCCGTTCATAATGTATCCCACATTACGCACGGTCTTGATCAGACTGCCCTCTTCCTTCAGTTTCTGCCGCAGCGTCTTGATATGCATGTCCAACGTCCGGGATTCTCCCTCAAAATCGATCCCCCAGACGCGGTCCAGGATCAGTTCTCTGGTGGTCACAATGCCCGCATTGGTCATCAGAAGCTTTAACAGCTCATATTCTTTGTAGGTCAACTCCACAGGCTCCTTGCCTACCGTGACAGAATGTTTCTCTCGGTCCAGCACAATGTTCCCCAGCTTCAGCACCTTATCTTTTTCCTGACTCTTCTGACTTCTCCTAAGCATTGCCTTTACCCGGGAAATCAGTTCCATGACACCGAAGGGCTTCGTAATATAATCATCTGCCCCCAGATCCAGTCCCTTGACCTTGTCGATCTCCGTGGTCTTCGCCGTGACCATGATCACCGGCACCAGCACCGTGTCCTGTCTGGTACGTAGCTTTTTCACAATGCTCAGACCATCCTCGTCCGGCAGCATGATGTCTAATAAAATCAGATCCGGTGTGGTATCATTCAGCGCCTCATAGAAATCCATGGCGGAATCAAAACCTTTTACCTCATATCCCACATTGGCCAGGGCAAAGGTCTCGATCTCCTGAATATTTTTGTCATCCTCTACTACATAGATCAAAGCCATCTCACAGCACTCCTCTCTGACTGTGCTTTCTCTTCTTAACTATACCTCGGTAAATCCTCACTCCGCAAGCAGTTTTGCATTCTTTTCCGCAAGACGTTCCTGCTTTGTGGGCGGTAACTGGTATTTCTCACGGCATGCCAGCACTTTGCTCTGGAAGTCCTTGTTATCTTCCTGGCGCAGTTCATCCAGGTAAGCGTGGGTATCGAATTCATCCTCATTCACCTGTACCAGACAGACTGCAATATTGGAGCAGTGATCGCTGACACGCTCAAAGTTCGTAATGACATCGGATAAGATGAAGCCCAGTTCAATGGTACATTTTCCCTTACGGAGTCTGCGTACATGGCGCTGCTTCACATCCAGGCTCAGTCCATCGATGACTTCCTCCAACGGCTCCACCTGTCTTGCCAGATTCAGATCTCCGTTCTTAAAACTGGTCATGGTAAGATCCAGCACATCGTGTACCGCTCTCTCGAATACCTTCAGTTCCTCCTGCGCCTTCTCGGAGAATACCAGCTGCTTGTCATGCATCTCCTGTGCCGCTTCCTTGATGTTGCGGGCATGATCGGAAATTCTCTCAAAATCGCCGATGCAGTGCAGAATCGTATTTAAAGTCTCACTATCCTTATTGGAAAGCTGTTTGGAACTCAATTTCACCAGATAGGTTCCCAGTTCATCCTCGAAGCGGTCCACATCCGTCTCCATCTGTGCCACCTGCTCTGCTTTCGCCTCATCGAAATTATGCAGCAGCTCCATAGCCAGATCCATGGCTTCCCTGGACTTATCCGCCATCACAGAAGCCACCAGTCTGCTCTGCTCTACGGCATAGGCAGGCTTCTCCAGGAAACGTACATCCAGTAAGCTTAAAGTCTTGTCTGTCTCGGACATTTCCTTCACGTCCTCATGGGTCGGCAGCGTCAGGCAGGCCAGCTTCACCAGACCGTTGGAGAAGGGAAGCAATACCAGCGTAGCCGCGATATTGAAGCAGCTGTGAACTACTGCGATTCCAAAAGGTGTTGCCACTTCTCCCAGAAAAGCAAAGGGATGAATGGCATTGACCGTATAGAACACTCCCAGGAACAGGATCGTTCCGATAATATTAAAATACAGATGAATCAGAGCCGCACGTTTTGCATTGCGGGAAGCACCGATACCGGAGATCATGGCGGTAACACAGGTACCGATATTCTGTCCCATGATAATGGGAACTGCTGCGCCAAAGCTTACCGCTCCGGTCATGCACAGTGCCTGCAAAATACCTACGGATGCGGAAGAAGACTGGATCACCGCTGTGAGAATGAGTCCTGCCAGCACACCGAATACGGGATTTTGGAACTCGATCAGCAGATTGGTAAACTCCGGTACCTCTGCCAGCGGTGAAACTGCCGCGCTCATGGAATCCATGCCAAACATCAGAATTGCAAAGCCCACCAGGATGGTTGCCGCATTTTTTAATTTGTCTTTATGGGAAAACAGTAAAATACCCACACCCACGATCGCTAAAATCGGGGAAAAAGAACTGGGCTTGAGCATACGGATCCAGAAAGCATCGCTCTCAATGCCCGTCAGACTTAAGATCCAGGAGGTCACCGTGGTACCGATGTTGGCACCCATGATGATACCTACTGCCTGTTTCAGACTCATAATACCTGAATTGACAAATCCGACTACCATAACAGTGGTAGCGGAGGAGGACTGGATCACACCGGTGACCACCGCACCCATGAGCACTGCCTTTAACGGGTTGTTGGTCAGTTTCTCCAGAATGCGTTCTAATCGTCCGCCAGATGCCCGGGACAGTCCGTCACCCAACAGATTCATTCCATACAGGAATAATGCAAGTCCTCCTACCATCTTCAGTAAATCAAAAAAGCTCATACTCTAATCCTCTCATTTTACATAACATACTTTACATTTTTGGTTTCTATCTACACTTTATCTTGCTTATGTAAAATGCGTTACCAGTGAATGTAAAATTTATGTAAAGTTGCAACGATGCAGAGCCATGAACTATTGTTCTATGCTCGTCAGATGCTGGCATCTGTAAGAGCATATGGCAATAGTTCTTTGGCGAGCAAGCCTCAATGAGCAAAAGGAACGCTCCGCAGGAGCAGTTTTGCGAATTGGGGCTCTGCATCGTTGCTGGGATCATCGAATTCTAGTATAATTTTACCCCTTCCATGTCTCCGGTCATACGGAAAATTGCCCACTCTGCGATATTTACCGCATGGTCACCCACTTTTTCCAGATACTTTGCCATCATCAGATAATCCACCACACGATCCGCATCCAGGCTCTGCTCTCTGATAGCCTGCATCATTCCCGTTTTGACTTCGTTGAAGAGATCATCTACCACATCATCATGTTCTACTACTTTTCTTGCATTTGCCTCATCACCTTCCACAAATGCCTCCACCGAATTGTGGGTCATCTCCTTGGCTTCTTCCATCATCTCCAGCAACAGATGTTCCTGTTTTCCTTCGGGATTCATGTTGCCCATACGCAGGTACAGTTCCACAATATCTGCCACATGGTCTCCGATCCGTTCAATATCCGGTACCACTTTCAGCGCTGCGGATACCAGACGCATATCTCTGGCCACCGGCTGCTGTCTGGTCAGCAGGCTCAGACACATAGCTTCTATACTTCGCTGCATATCCACCATGGTATGATCTGTATTCAGCAGTGTCTTCAGAATGTCTTCTTTGTTCTCACGAATTCCATACACCATACGGTCATAACTGATCTCCGCATGCTCTCCCATCTCAGATACTTTATTTTTCAAAGTTTCAAGATCCTGTTCAAATAATACTCTGGGTGACATCTCCCATTCCTCCTATCTTCTCATCCAAAATCATCCAAACCGTCCGGTGATGTAGTCTTCTGTCCGTTTGTCCTGAGGTCTTGCAAAGATCTCGGAGGTTGCATTTTTCTCTATGACTTCCCCTACCAGGAAAAATGCGGTGTCATCCGACACACGGGCTGCCTGCTGCATATTGTGGGTTACGATGACCACGGTGTATTTTTTCTTCAGTGTCTCCATCAGTTCCTCGATCTTTAGCGTGGAGATCGGGTCCAGTGCGGAGGTGGGTTCATCCATCAAAAGTACCTCCGGAGATACTGCCAGTGCTCTGGCAATACACAGTCTCTGCTGCTGTCCACCGGACAGTCCCAACGCGGATTTGTGCAGGCGATCCTTTACCTCTTCAAAGATAGCGGCACCCTGCAGAGAACGCTCCACGATTTCATCCAGTTCCTTTTTATTCTTGATGCCGTGCAGTCTGGGACCGTAGGCGATGTTGTCATAAATGGACATGGGAAAAGGGTTGGGCTGCTGGAATACCATGCCGACCTTTTTACGAAGCAGTGTGGTATCCACCCGCTTATCGTAAATGTCCTCTCCATCCAGAATTACTTTTCCTTCGACTCTGCAGCCGTCCACCAGGTCATTCATCCGGTTCAGGCAACGTAGAAAAGTAGATTTGCCGCAGCCGCTGGGACCGATAAATGCGGTAATGGCGTGGTCTGCGATCTCCATATTTACATCTTTCAGTGCGTGGTTCTCTCCATAATGGAGATTTAAGTTTTCCACGGATATTTTACTGTTAGCCATATATTTTCTCCTTCTTGTGATTTCTCTTACTCTCGTCTCAGCTTATTCGCCGCCAGCTTGGTCAGGAGGTTCAGGATCAATACGATAATGATCAGAACACAACCGATACCGAAAGCATTATCATACTGTCCCTTCTGCATCTGTAAATACAATTCGATGGTCAGGGTACCACCAGACTCCATGGCCTTGTGAGCCAGCTTTGCCAGATTGTCTCCGAAAACTCCGGTGAACTTCGGCAGCTTGTAGTCGCTTCCCGCAGTGAACAACAGAGCCGCAGACTCTCCCACGATACGTCCCAGTGCCAGAATGATACCGGTGACGATACCTGGCATGGAAGACGGCAGAAGGATCGTCCGGATCATATGCCATTTCGTGGATCCCATTCCCAACGCACCGGTACGATAACTGTCCGGCACGGTGCGCAATGCTTCCTGCGTATTTCTTGTGATCAGGGGCAGTACCATCAATGTCAGGGTAAAGGAACCGGTGAGCAGTGAATAGCCGAAGCCCAAAGTCTCTCCGAAAAAGATCATACCGAACAGGCCGAAAATAATAGAAGGAATACCGGACAGTGTCTCCGTGGTGAACTCAATGATGGAGACCAGCTTGCCGGGTTTTGCATATTCATTCAGGTAAATGGCACTTCCCACGCCGATGGGGGTCGCGATCAACAGAGTGATCACGATGATGTACAGGGTATTCAACAGGTTGCCCGCAATACCGGTGGTCTGCTTTCTGGCACTGGTCACCGTCGTTAAAAATGCCCAGTTAACGGTTCGGATGCCCTTTACGAAGACATACAGGATAATTCCCAGTAAAAGTGCCACCGCCAGTGTGGCAGAGACATAAATGGCTGCCAGCAAAAGCATGTCTGTGGGGCGTTTTCTTTTTACATATAAGGTGTCCTTATTCATTGTCATCCGCCCCCTTTTTCAGTATTTTATTCAGTACGATATTGATGATCATAATAAATACAAACAGCACCAGTCCGATGGTGAACAGCACCTGTCTGTGCAGTCCGGAAGAATATCCCATCTCGCTGACAATAGCTGTGGTCAGGAATCGCACGGAGTTAAATGGCAACGGCACATTGACGCTGCTACCGGATACCAGTGTGATCGCCATAGCCTCGCCGATGGCACGTCCCACTCCCAGAACGATAGCCGTCACGATACCGGATTTTGCTGCCGGAAGGATGGAGCGGAAAATAGTCTGTGCATGGGAGGCTCCCAGGGCCAGAGAGGAGGATTTGATCCCTGCAGGAACCGCCCGGATGGAAGTCTCACTGATATTGATCACAGTGGGCAGGATCATGATCGCCAGTACGATCACGGCTGACAGCAGGTTTGCACCGCCGGTGAACTGGTGTGTCGTGGATCCCTGGAAGATCAGTCTTTCTAATTTATACATGAGAGGATTCAGTAAGTAGATTCCTAACAGTCCGTAGATAACGGAAGGGATGCCGGCTAACAGCTCTACCGCAGGCTTTACAATGGCAGCCAGGGGCTTGGGTGCCACCTCTGCCAGGAATACTGCCGTCAGCACGCCGATGGGCACACCCAGCAGGATAGCCAGCGTCGTACCGACGATGGAAGTCAGGATAACCCACAGAATACCGAATTTCGGATCTGCCGCCGTTGGCATCCATTCCGTGCCGAACAGGATCTCTCCCAGACCTACTTTCATAATAGCGGGGGTACCGCTGATGATCATATATAAGGTGATAGAAACTACCGCCAGTACGGCGAAGAAGGCACAAATGGTAAATACTATTTGTGCCACAGTTTCCACGACCGCTTTATTTTTTCTGTTTCCCATTACGGAAGCGTGTGTTCCACTATTCATCGCTTTTTTCCTTTTTCTGCGTGAGGCTTTTACTTTACAGTGATCAGACCAACTTCGGAAGCAACCTGCTGTCCTTCGTCACCCAGTACAAAGTCGAACCATGCCTGTACCAGATCGTTCTGCTCGGAGATCTCACCCTTAGTAGCCATTACGAAGGGTCTGCTTAAGAAGTAGTTGCCGGCCTTGATGTTTTCTGCGGTAGCTTCTACACCTTCCAGGGAAAGTGCCTTAACGCTGTCATCCAAAGCATCCAGGGAAGCATATCCGATAGCTCCGGGCGTAGATGCCACTTTTGCGATTACTGCACCGGTGCTATCCAGTTCGTTTGCATATTTGCAGCCGTCTACCAGATCAACCAGCTCTTCGAACGCGCCTCTGGTACCGGAACCTGCCTCACGACCGATCACGATGATAGGCTCATCTGCACCGCCAACTTCTTTCCAGTTGGTAACTGTGCCATTGTAAATGTTGGTCAACTGCTCTTTGGTCAGATCTGCTACTTCGTTAGCAGGGTCTACACATACTGCAATACCATCGATAGCTACTACGTTCTCTACAACGCCTGCTGCCTTTTCCTCATCCTTTAAGCTTCTGGAAGAGTTACCGATATCTGCGGTTCCATTGGTTACAGCTTCGATGCCCGCGCCGGATCCCACGAACTCAGCGGTTACGGTTACATCAGGATATTCTTCCATGAAAGCTTCGCTCAGTGCATTGGCTAATTTCTCCATAGAAGTACTTCCTACCATGGAAATGCTGCCGGACAGATCTGTGGTGGTCTCAGCAGGTGCTGCTGCGCTGCTCTCTGCCACAGTGCTTTCTGCTGCGCTGCTCTCTACTGCGGAAGGCTGTGCTGTGGCTGCATCACCGTTACCGCATGCAACCAATGCGGTTACTGCTAATATTCCTGCTCCGATCAGAGCTAATAATTTGCTGTGTCTTACTCTCATAATAATGTCCTCCATGTTTTTGTTTTTCTTTCTCTTGATTACGCAATCATACTAACATGGGGGAAATTCACATAATATCACAGTCCGGTAATTTATTTGTAAGAATTAGGTAAAATCAGATGCTCTCCAGAATGCCGTCGGCAATAGCCCGGGCGATCTCGTCAAACCGGCTGTCAAAGAGTTCGTTGTCCGCATCCGTATTGATAAATCCCACTTCTATCAGCACAGCCGGCATATTTGTGCTGTTGAGCACCACCAGATTCGGTCTTTCATTCACTCCCAGATTTACGAACCCCACCTGCTCCAGTCCGGCATTGATGTTGTACGCCATCCTGGCTGCCGCTCCATAGCGGTTGTAGACTAAACTCTCCACTCCACTGTACTGGTTCGGATAAGGACTGGAATTGCGATGGATCGAGACAAAATAATCTCCTCCCACCTCATTTCCCTCCTGTGCCTTCTGATAGGGGGACTCATAGATATCTGTGGTCCGGGTGTAATACACATCCACTCCGTTTTCTTCTAAGATGCTTCCCACCGCCAGTGTCAGTGCCAGCGCATCCTCACTTTCTTTTCTTCCATTATAGGTGGCCCCGGGGTTCGCACCACCGTGACCGGAAATACGGCTACTATTATTTTTATGTTTGTATAGTAAATGGCAATTTAAATGGTTTGAAATTTGCATCAATATTAACATCTGTTACTCTATTAGCGGCGAATAAACAGTCCTTTTTAGGCTCCTTGTCTGACTTTGGATTGCCAAACAATGCAAATGTATTTGGGGTGTTTGCAAATTGTGATTGGGCAGTTAATGTAAGATTTGCAAGTAATAGCAAGTTTTATGTATATCAAATTGCAAACGTAAGTCATGATGCAGTTTTTACATTGAACTTTATTGTGGCATATAAGTAACTTATTTGCTATTCTTCATATGAATTTAACCGTAAAATTTGAAAGCTCCACCAAATACGCCATCTGTGGAACCGTTATATGCTACGGTAATCGTACCTTGATTATTGTAATTAATACTCATAGTCGCTGATTTCGAAACAGTAAAAACACTAACCACATCAGCATATCTTGATGCTACGCAAACACAAGTGTCTAATGTAGATATACGGTTAAAGATAATAAGCCATACTTCATTATTTTTTACCAGTCCCAAAAGAGAACCATTAGAACTCTTGACATAACTGCTAGTATCTAATTTAGTATCTAACTTGCCAGTTAATATAAAAAGGACGAAGAACACCCCTTCTTGTTCTTCGTCCTTTCTCCCATGACAAGGATTCTATGGGTTAAATTCAGAGTACCATACCTTCTGCTGATCCGTCAATTATAGAATGCCGCCTGCAGGCTGTTATATCCCGCCTTACCATCGGCTGTGAGATTAAGCTTTTTCTGCAGCTTGATTGTCTCCGTTCTGGCAGTCTTGCCATACCTGCCATCAGTGTCCTGATTACCGCCAAGGATCTCGTTACAACGTGTCTGCCACCACTTAACTACCGCTCCTGTGGAGCCAACCTTATAGATCAGCCCGACTCTCTTCGCCTGCAGGCAGATCTGCCGCCGCACATACTGAGTATTGGGACCATCTTTGCCATCTTCGACCAGCTTTCTCCCTTGTTCATCCCGATACCCATCTGCATTTGCAGCTTCCTGGAAGTTCTGGATGTTGATGTTACATACTTCCTCACGCTCCGCCGGTACTGACACCATTTCGAAGTCTGTATAAAAAATATTGATATCACACTTGCCACTGATTCCAGGCACAACTCCAGAGGACGTATACTGCCAGATATCGGCCAGATTCAGTTCAGCTTCGCTCAAAGACACTCCGTACCTAGCATACCACACATACACCTTTCCCAGCGTTGCCACAATCTTGTCCATATCAAAGTAATTTTTAAGGTAATCCCGATTAGTGTAAATCACCGGGACGTGTCCTCTTTCCTTTACTCTCGACAAAAACGCAATGGCCATATTCGTTGCCAGATCTTTTGTGATATTTATCCCCTTAGTTCTGGCATAGCGTACAGTGTCATATTCGCAGTCATATGCGACAGGACATTTTTCCCAGTATTTCTCGACCTGATCACAGCAATAGTCCCCTTCGTTTTTTGCCATGAGCTCAGAAAAAGCGTAGGAAAACCAGTAAATAATAGCTAAAACTCCCAGATTTACGCATGCAAGCGCATTGCTGACATACTTCTCATCAACGTTATTTTTACCATACCCTGCCCGAATGCCGATACGCTTGTATCCTGCATCGCGCACCTTCTTTATGTTGACATTTCCGTTGTGTTTGGAAATGTCCGGTCCTTTATATAATGCCTGTTTCATGTTACTCCTCCTTCTTTCCGTCAAAGTCCAGCAGATTCCTCAACAGTTCATACATGCCGGTGGCAGCCAGTCCCGAGATCATTCCGCCCAATACAACCTCTGCATTGATACCGGCCTGTAGGTGGATAATGATTGCAATGATGGTTCCCATGCTCAGGGATGCAAGCGGAATAAACTTGTTGGGAAACTTGTCAAATGCCTCCTTAAGCACATAACCTGTCAGCAGACAGATTCCCAAAATGATGGGGTCTACGAGTTGCAATAAAAATGATAAATCCATAATGTTATCCTCTCTTTCTTAAAATGCCTGGACAGCTGCAAAGATCAGTCCAGTAATCAGGAATGTAATGATTGCTCCTACTGCAGTATTAAATAGTGTTCTTTTTGCGTTGCTCCATTCTTTTCCCGGGGCACGCTCCATATCATCCACACGGCTATCCATCTTTTCAACTTTCTGGTTTAAGCTGGATACCGTCTCATTGGTGTGTTTTACTTCCTCTACCAACTGGATCATTGTGGTTGACATGGTATGAATCTCTTCCGTCACTCTCTCCAACTTATCAATCCGATGAGTATTGGATTTTGATCTGGATTCTACCTCTGTAAGCCGATGTTCCATTTCGGTTTCATTCATGTCGCACCTCACTCAAATATAAAAGCCGTTCACTCCCGCAAAGGAAGTAATCGGCTCTTGGCTCTTGGTTACTATGTAATTGGTTTATGGACCGTCTCTCACTCTCATAGGCGGCCTCCTACTCTGTGTCTGCGGTCAAATCTGCCAACTGCGTCTCCAACGTATTGATCTGATCGCGGAGAGCCTGTCTCTCTGCATGGACAGCCTCCATGTCGTACCCGGTCTGCTCGCCGAGAAGTGTGTACTCATAGGTCTTGATTACCTTATAGTCACTGGCGGCGATCTGTGCCTTAAGGTCATTGATCTGCGCAGTTAACTGACTGATCTGCTGCTGTCTGGCCAGCTCTGCAAGCTCCTCCTCGGTCGGTTCAGGTTGCACCGGTGCAACCGGCTCAACATATACGGATCCGTCATCGGACAGCTCATACCAGCCGTCACCCTGCCTGAATAAAGTAGTGTATGTCGCATACTCGCCATTATCCAACGGATATTTGCAGTCTGCGTCCAGATAGAGGCGGAAGCCATTGGTATTTACTGTGAGGTTGTCTCCGGTGATCCGGATCACATGAGGGCTCTCCTCTGATACAACGACCAGCTGTGTGGTCTCTTTATTTTTAAATTTTATGTAACCCATGTGGGCTCCTTTCTGACGCTCTTGTGGCTGCGCCGGCCATCTGATCTACTACGCTAAATGGCAAGTTAGGCAATATTTATATAAGTGATATTACATCGGAAATAAACACAGATTATGTTGATGGCAGTGTTTATGTTTATTCAACAAACCGAACAATACGTGTCATTGCAAAGTTAACGGCAAAAGAAGATATTCCAGCTTGGACACATATAATTAATAACTTAGGATGGAGTGGTATTAATATATACTTCCATGATGTAAATAATCAAATTGGTATTAACTGGAACGGAAATTATATGCAAAACACTATTGTCGTAAGTAAAAATAATACTTTTAATATAGATATTGAAGGTATTGTTTGAATAATTATTGGCACATGTAGACACATGATAGCCTCAACGTATGCCCTTTTGATACTGGCTTACGGTTTACGATTGCTGATCCATTGATATAAAAATCATTATAAGTATTGTCCTCCGCAACAAAGGCACCAGGATAAGGATTACCTGTATACGTTTGTGGTAGATTACTAACTATAGCGGAGTATGCACCTATATCATTTGTGACAGTTAATGTACCGCATCCAACACATATATATCCGATTCTGGTATATGTAAATATGCCAGTGATATTATCATGGACAATGGCTTCAGTTTCGGTGCTTAACTTGCCAGTTACATCAGTAACCGCATCTGCCACCGCCTTGGCATCCGGGACATAGCCGGTGGCTTTGGTGGCCAGCAGATCATCCTTGGATGTGATCATCTGCGCAAAGGCCGGTGCGGTCAAGTCTGCAAAAAACTTTTTAATCTTGCCAAAGACCGTCTTTACGCTCTCGCCCGTATTAATGTTCTCGCGGTTCTCCGCCTCAGTAAACGCGATTTCTGAGTCTCCGATGTCTCCACTAAATCCCTTGGCCAAATAGATCCAGTTGAGCTTATCATCCCTCGGTGCTCCATCCGGAGCATCTTTGATGGCAAGATATGTGCTTCCGTTATGTGCCACTGCATCCAGCCGCTCATACGCGGTATTGGATGCATATTCTCCTTTGTAAGATATTCCGATTTTTCCGAGAGCATTGTAACCTTCCGGTGCTGCCATGTCATTGTCCTCCTTATGCTACCTTCCAATATAAAACATTATCAACTACTACAAAATCCACACCCACACCGTCCTTCATATAAAGTTGCATGGTTGTTTCATCGAGGTAAAACTTAGGCTCTGTGATGCTCGCATACGTTTCTGCTCGATCCGCATCAATCTTTGCCTGTTTGGCGGATGCTGCAGCCGATGTCGCCTGCTGTGTAGCAGTCTCCGCCTGCACGGTAATGTCAGCCAGATAATCCGGTTGGAGCATCTCCGCTGTAACACTGCCCTTTTTAATGGCAGCTTTTACCTTGCCATCAGATCCGATCGTCCAGTAAATCGTGTCTGAATCCAGAAACTCAAACTGCGTAATCAGCGCTGACAGATCAATGTATTTCTGCGTGCCATCTTTTAAATAAATGATCAGACGTTCCGTGTCCTGGTCATAATCAAAGTTAATAGCGACCTGTGCCAGCAGAGTATGCAGCACACTTGTGGCCCCGGAATAATATGTAACTGTAATGTCACCATTATCCTGGTTAATAGTAATGCCTGTGATCATTCCACTGGCTTCCGTTGTTGGCAACTTGGTCAAGTTAAGTCTAATTACACGATCATCGATCTCGCTTACTCCCCGGCTCAACCTGTCCAAGTTGGTTTTATTAAGCGGTGTGTTGATAGACGGGCGATTCTCCCAAGGTTCAAAATCATACGCCTTCTGCATCATCCTTCACCTCTTCTTTCTCTGCTGCATCCCTGGCAGCGATCTCAGCAAGCAACGCATCCTTTGCCTTTTGCTCCTGTTTGAGCAATATTTCCTGCAGGGCCATGCGCTTTACTTCCTCCGGCAGATCTGATTTTTCCACAAAATTAGTGATTGCCTGACTAAATTCTCTAATTTCTAAATTTCTCATATGACCTCCTAATCTTCCGGTCCAAGATATGTAATGACCGTTGATGCATTGATACGCTGTGTGCGCCACGCTACTACCGTGCCTTTATAATTCATGTAGCCCCACACGCCGATTGCCTGCACACTGACCAGATCTACGCTGGACAGCTTATTTACTATGGTCGCTGCGCTGATCTTGTCCGCTTTGATTTCTCCCGCAGACGTCCAGTTGGCTACTTCCATGTAATTAGCCTTTACGGTTCCGGCGCTGATATAGTTGGCTTCTACCGTTCCCAAACGGGCGCTTACACCATTTAAGTCAGATACAGTCACATGATCCGCTTCCAGGCTCCCCACGCGGCCACTGACGGCATTCAGAGAGTCAATGGTTGCCTTGGTGGCAATCAGGTTGTTCAGTTCCAGTTTTGTCACATTCAGGGTATCGATAGTCGCATACTTGACTACCATCTCATCTGCATTTACGATACCGACCAGATCTATCCTCTCGGCCTTAATTTTGATGCTTTCCGCCGTCTGATTGATCTCAGATACGATATTGTCCTTGGATACCTTGGTAAGGATCTGCTGTGCATTGATGCTGATCTGCGTGGACAGATTCTGGTTGATATCTTTCATTTCCAGACGAGTTTCATCCACCGTCCTAGTCAGTGTGTTGGTTTTTCCCTTTAACTGGATAATCTGCTTCTGCAGTCCATTAACCTGTCCGGTCCTGTACTCCTCACCCTCCGCTGTATAACTGTCCCGGAGTGCCTGGATGCCTTTTAATGTGCGCTGCAGGATATAGGTATAAATGGTCTCCCGAGTCGTGTGCAACAAGATGCCATCCCCCACCTCCAGGCAAGGATTGCCGCGAGCTTCCACTTGTGCCGGACGGTACCATACGACTCCAATCACGCTGAGGACGTTGTCTGCGATGGTCTGCAGGTCTGCAGCAGACTTGCCATACACCAAAAAGTTATCCTCTATGATGTAACAGTTATTACCGATACCGGAGATAGCACCGATGTCGTTCTCTTCCTGCCGGATCTGCAGCTTATCAATATGCTGACAAATAAAGTCTTCATACTGACAAGAGATATAGTGGCTACGAGATACCTCTGTGGTGCCCATCGGATCTGCGGGATAAAGGTCATCGGACGGATACAGATCATCCGCAGGATACAGCCCCTCTATCATCCGCTCCAGCAACACATACCGTAATTTTCCATTTCTGCCGATATGTCCAAAGCAACCATTGATCTCACAGATGGCTTCTATGACTGTCTTTCCAGGGAGTTCTCCGGGATCTATGGTCTTTTCCACCATCATTGCATCGTTAATCAGAGTAATCTCTTCCTGTTCCACACCGACATAGGAGCAAAAGCTATCCCTAAACTGTCGGAGCGTCATCGGAAAAGTCAGGCTGTTGTACCACCCGGACACCTCCGCATTCAGGATTTCGTACATAGCATCATAGGCTACGATATCCTTATAAAGTCTGTCCGCCGTCGGCTTGTCCGAATATACCTTATACTCTCCCAACTGATAGGCTTCGTCCTGACCTGCAAGCAAGATAGACACTCTCATTTTCTTACCCTTGAAATTCTCTGCCGTATCAAGTACCTTTATTTCAAAAGACGATGCATTGCAGCAGCCGAACCGAAGTTCCTGCTCATCACAGATGGACTCTGTCACAGTCATTGTCTCTGATTGGAACTCGGCATTGGTCAGGGTGGTGCCGGATCCCGAATATGTAATTATCAGCTGTTTATCCACAGAGTCATCATAAAACATCTGCTGTATACTTTTTTCCATGCTAATACTCCACCAACGTCACCTTGAAATCGTTGTAATCTATGTCACTCTCCTGCTCTGATAATGTGTGGATGCTGTAAGTAGTGTCTGACATATAAAAAATTCCAGAAGAATACTCCAGTGTCTCATCATTCCAGTAGGTACACCTGACTCTTCTCTGATTCTTTTCCGTCTGAGGGAGCTCTGCAAGTCCAATGATATTGTTCCACGCTCTTCTCTCTTCCAGATTCATTTCTCTAATATTCAAAGTCAGTTTCGTTTTAAAATTAGGCGATGTCTCCCGGTGCAATAGAATATTGGCATCTCTGTAGGCATCTATCTCCACACGCTGATTCGGAGTACTTTCCCAACCATCCGCCAATAAGAAGGAGTTGGGGAGAACAACGTCCCCAAACTTAATTAACCATCCTCCAAATTTCTGCATTGTTCTCCCTCCCATAATAATCTTTGTTTTTCTCTTGTTAACTCGCTTTTTCTCACATTTTC
>ENA-OYYB01000114-OYYB01000114.1-human-gut-metagenome-genome-assembly--contig:-NODE-114-length-64146-cov-25.166794_pt1 | contig 64146 bp, 50 predicted proteins | sample MGYA00244059_ERZ653440 | MGnify/ENA primary metagenome ERZ653440 (study PRJEB26926, sample SAMN06164994) | human gut metagenome | biome: ENVO:00009003; feature: ENVO:2100002; material: ENVO:00002003... | reverse complement strand
GATGTGTATAAGAGACAGAACCAATAATCGTAGAGCTGCTTTGCCATCGCCTCTAAATTATCATTTATCCGACGATTGATAGCGATTTTATTGTCTATATCAGTGAGAATACGCCCTATATTCTTCTGAACATCAAAATCTGGAACCCAAACGGTACAGTCTTTGATCTTTTCGGGAGATGTATGGCGTATTTTCGTTTGTTGTGCAGCAGCACTCAACTGCTGTCGCACAATAGAAGAAGAAATCAAATAGTAGCAAAAATTAGGGTCAAGAAGTCCCTTTTTGCATCTTACAAGGGCTACATCCTGACTTTGAATATACTTGCCACTTTCGGGAATACGTGCAGTAGTTCCCAACAAACCAAGTGATTGCTCGGTAAGTGGAGTGATAATGTCACCTTCGTTAAGTATAAACTCGTCACGAACTGTACCAGTAAAATACAAATCCGTCTTAGAAGTGTTTTCTTTGAACCCACCTCCATTCATATTGAAATTTCCAAGGGTTAAACGTACCAGTTTTCCCTCTTCTGCGTAAAACTGACCAGAGAGACTTGCACCACGAGTAACCTCTACCAGTTCACTCAGCTTGTATTTTGTCATTTTCATATTCTGCTTGCTTTCATTTTGTGATGCAAAGGTACTCAAAATCAAGCAGAATAACTAATTTATAAACCTTAATTAAGGAATTTGCGGTGTGCTATCTTGACATTTGTCTGATTTACCATAGCATAATGCAGCGTGGTGTCAATTTTTACATGTCCCAACATCTTCTGCACTTGCTCTATTGGCATACCCTTGTCAATAGCCATTGTTGCTAATGTCCTACGGAATTTGTGAGGGTGAACCTTGTTGAGGTTTACACGCTTTCCAAGCTGACGCAAACGTACTTCCACGCCACTAATGGTCAGCCGTGTGTGAGGTTCATGCAGACTCACAAACAATGCAGGGTTAGTGTCTGTGCGTTGCTCCAAATACTTTTTGAGGTGAATTTTAGTCCTTGCGTTGAAATAAACCTCACGCTCTTTGTTGCCCTTGCCAAACACTACACACTGGCGTTCTTGAAAGTCAATGTCGTCACGGTTGATTTTTACTAACTCCCCTACACGCATACCAGTACTAAGCAGCAAGTCTATCATAGCAATGTCACGCAATTCTTGGCAACTGTCACGTAACACTTCGATATTCTCATCAGTCAGCACCTCTTTCACCAAAGCATCCGTGCGCACCTTATGGATCCTGCGGACAGGACTTTTAGTGATATAATCCTCATCTTCAAGCCAAGAGAAGAAACTGGAATAAATACGACGCAAGTTGTCAATAGTAACCTTGCTAAGTCCTCGTTGTTCCTGTTGTTCAGCGAGATAACAACGAATGTCATTAGTGGCAATGTCACACACATTCTTCTTCACAGTCGCTATCAGCTTCTCAATGGAAGACTTATAATAGTGGATTGTCTTGTCTGAACAGCCCTCCACTTTCTTTGAGGATATAAAAGCCCCAAGAAGTTCAACGTTTTCCTTGTTGCGCTGTTCTTCCTCTGTTGCCTTTGGCGTAATCTCACACTCTGACAGTGCCTTTCGGGTCACATCTGTCAGCAAATCCAACTGATTTTCAGTCAAAACCGCTCGCATGCCGTTTAAAACGGTTTGTATAATTGTTTCTTTCATGTCATAAAACTTGTATTGGTCTCTATATAATATAAGGGAAGAAAGAAACGATGCCGATAAATGATAATTTACCGTTGCTTGACCGTTCATTAACAATGGCAAAAGTTCGTCACGCTGCTTAGTTAGCATCGCTATCTCAGACAACAATTCAGCCTGCTGCTTTTGTATTTTCTCTATCAAGCAACCATATTTCTGTACAACGCCTTGTTCATAGACTACTTTGAAAGCCATTAAAACATCTGGTGATACACGTCGTTGACTATGTGAAGTACCTGTTGCAGCCTGTGAACAATAGGCTATAAATTTTGGTGATTTTATAACCGAATAAATATAGCCAGATTCGGATTCGTTATTTGGATTAAGTACGACAAACTCGGTAGAACCAATCATATTAGTGCCTTTGGGAACCCAAACTACACGATTAAACCAAGGATTAAGTTTTGAAACAAGCAATTGCCCTTTTTGAAGAACAAATTTATCACTTTTAATATCGCTACCATTATCCAGAGAATATGAACCGCAAGCATCAAAAGAAGGAATGCTGAAATGCTGATATACTTCATTTTCAACAGGAGTTATAGCATTTCTACTTGTTAACGCCAAATCTTTCAATGAAACTCCGCTCCATCCCTGCGGTATCTCACGTTTCAGCTTCTCATTCCATACCATAGCTCCGCCACTTGATTTATACGGTTTTCCCTCCTCGTTCGGGAAGTCAAACTGCACAAACCAATAATCGTAGAGCTGCTTTGCCATCGCCTCTAAATTATCATTTATCTGCTTGTTGAGTTCAATTTTACGGTCAATGTCAGCCAACACATTTCCAATGATATGCTGTTCCTCTATAGATGGGAGCAATACAAGTATGTTGCCTATCGTATCATTGGAAAGAGTGTAACGCTGACCACTACCAGAAGCATTATTTTCAAAATACTTCTGGATGTAGCGAGTGTGCATAAAAGCATTCAGATATTTTCCGTTAACAATAGCAGAATTGGGAATAATCAAGGCACAATGATAACCAAGAACGACATTCTCGAAGTCGTCGGCGATATAAGTGGCAACACCTATATCGTCCCTTGTTTCACTATCCTTTGTTATTGCAACCATGCCTTTGCCTATTGAGCACTTGTCAATTTCTGTCTGTTTGGCTGATGCTGCCATAAACGACTTTGCTTTTTCTTTGGTGACAGCCCAGTTGTAATAGACGTCAACAAAGTTGCACAGACGCACAGGTGTTTCACCCTCTATTGTTTTCTTGTCAACACCGCTAATCTCAATTTTAGCGATGTCGGCAAGTTTGTATTTTTTTAGTTCCATTTATTCCATTATATTGTGATAGTAGTCAGGTGTTTCCAAAATGGAAATATCTGCCCATTAATCACTATTATGTAAATCTTTGTCACTTTTCTAAATCTTCAACAGATTTCTCTATTTCCTCAATCTGCGGCAATGCCGATGCTACATCAGCAAAGAGTTTTTCCGTTTCATATTGTGCAATACCCATTGGTTGGGTAATGCCACGAAGTGAAAACTCTGCTTTCTTGTTGCTCTTGGTTCGGCAAAGAAGCAAGCCTATGGTAGGTTTGTCTTCTGGCGACTTTACCAAATCGTCAACAGCCGAAATATAGAAGTTTAGTTTGCTTACAAACTCTGGCTTGAACTCCACAGCTTTCAATTCCACTACAACATAGCAATGCAATTTGAGGTGGTACATCAATAAGTCGATATAGTAATCATCACCGTCAACCGAAATATGGTATTGTCTGCCTATATAAGCAAAACCGCGTCCCATTTCAAGGAGAAAATCGGTAATCTTGCTTGTCAAAGACTTTTCTATATCCAGTTCGTTTTGCAATGCAACTGTTCCAATGAATGAAAAGTTGTAAGGGTCTTTGAATATGTAGCGAGCCAAGTCTGACTGAGGGGGTGGCAATGTCTGCTCAAAGTTGTTGATGGCATGACCTTTTGCATGGATATACCCATTGTCTATCTGAAGGAGCATCACATCACGACTCCACCCATTTTGGGCTGTTTCCGTTATATAGTAGGCACGTTGTGCTTCGTCTTTCACCTTGGGTAGCAATGAGATATGATGATACCAAGATATTTGTGCAAGCGGTACTTGCACAAAATCCTTACCTTCACCCTCTAATTTTGCAAGTGTCGCTTGCAAAATTGGCAGTTCTTTTAATTTTGCAAGTGGCACTTGCAAAAATGGAAAATCAGGATATTGCATGGCGAAACTCTTCATATAGCCAAGGTTGCGTTTGGAATAGCCACGGTCATCTGGATAACGAGAGATTAAATCCTTTGACAGTTGTTCTATGACCTGTTTACCCCAACCTTCCTGTTCCTGTTTCTGCAATATGCTTTTCCCTATATTCCAATATAGCGACAAAGTACCCATATTGACACTAATAGCTGTTTTCAACTTTGCAGTGTCAATTAGATGCTCAATGTTTTTACGCCATTGAACATAGCCTGTAGGCAACAATGTATTGCTGTCTTTTGTTATTTCGTTCATCCTGTTATTCCTTTCCAACATTTTCATTGAAACCGATACAATCCAACTGCTTCATAATCTCTTCTTCTAAACGGTGACTTTCGCTGAATTGCTGTCTTAGCGTGGTCTTGAAATTATCCATACGACGGTTGAACTCATCTTCCGTAATATCCACATAGTCAATCTTGATGTCGAAATACTGACCTGCGGAGAAACTGTAGCCCTTCTCCTTTATCTCATCAAAAGTTGGAGTGACAGAGAAGTCTTCAACCACCTCCTTGTTGCGGAATGTGTTGACAATCTGTTGTATCTCCTCTGTGCGCAGTTTTGTCTTTTGGTTGCCATTCTCTTTGATTGTCTCACCAAGTTTGCTTGCATCAATGAGTACTGGTTTATCTACGCCAGATTTGTCAATGAACACCACACTTACATTGGTGCCTGTATTTGCAAAGATATTACTTGGCATACTTACCACACCACGCAGAATGGACTTCTCGCCATCGACCAAGTGCTTACGTATCTTGAAAGCGATACCACTTTTAGCCGTGATGAAACCCGTAGGCACGACAATAGCCGCCTTACCGTCCTCTTTCAGACTGTAAAGTAAGTGTTGGAAGAAGCACAGATAGATTTCCATGCCTTTCTTGTTTTTGGAAGGAATGTTTGGAATGCCAGCAAAGAAACGCCCCTTGTAACTATCGGTCTTCAAATCGCTATGATAGTCGGAGAAGTCCAACTTGAAAGGTGGATTGCTGACAATATAGTCGAACTTACGCAACGAGCCATCCTCATTCTTGTGGAATGGATGCTTTAGCGTGTTACCCTGTATTACATGGGTCAGAGAATGGCTCATGCTGTTAAGGATAAGGTTCAACATCATCATTGTTGATGACTTATCGCTGATGTCCTGTGTATAAACTGTGCAGTTTTGCTCACCGATGGCATGAGCCAAGGCGATAACAAGTGTTCCTGTACCTGCCGATGGGTCATAGCAAGTCACGCTCCTTACATCTTCCGATGGATCAACAAGCAGTTGAGCCATGATAGCTGCAATAGCGTGAGGCGTGTAGTATTCGGCATAGTTGCCACCACCATTGGCATTGTAATCTTTTATAAGGTATTCAAATATCGTGGAGAAGAAATCATAGCCAGCTTCAAAGGCATTCTCAAACGAGAAACTTGCCACATCACCAATTAGCGAACGGCAAAAGGCATTCTTCTTGTTCGTTCCACCAGAAACCACATCAGATATAGGCTTCATAATGGAAACTCTGGTCTCGTCCTCATTGAGGATATAGAAGATGTCTGAGTTTTCGCTTGCTATACTCTCCAATGTAGAATCGAACAGCTCGGCAAACTTATCCTCGTTCTGTCGCTTGGCAAGGAACGGAATAAGATGTTCCTTTTTCAAGATGATTGTGTCGAGCATGGAATCGCACATCTCCTCATAATCATCTTCCGACATGGCATCAAGAGCTGCAAAGAAATCCTCGGCATTAGCCAGTTCTGGTTTTTCTTTTTTAGCCTCATAGATAAACTTGTCATTAAGGAACTTGTAGAGGAAAATCTCCACAATAACCACATATTCGTTACCGCTACCAGCGAGTCCGTTCTCTGTGGTAGTCTTTTTCAAGTCATCAATCAGCGCATAGGTCTGATTTTTTATTTCTTCTATATTTTTCATTCGTTTGTTATCTTGCTATTTGATATTCTCTGTTTATTATCTCACTCACATACTTGCGCACCTCCCGGTCGGTCTTTACCGCTTCTTCCTTGAAATGGCGTGTGACGTAAGTAAGGATGTTCTTCTTGAAATACTCTGGAACTTCCAAGATGGATTGGTTATGGAAATACACATCGTCCACATCTTCCTTGATGGCAAGCAGAATGATGGTCATTTTCTCCTTTTCCTCCGTCCATGCGTAGTTGCGTGGCGTAACCTTGCGTTCGGTTTCTTCCTTGTCTTTCTCTTTCAGGCGTTTCTCCACACGCACAAACTTGGTATCACCATTGTACTTGATAGCTTCCAAAGCGTCACGTTCATTCAGTTTCTTGATGCGACGCAGAATGTCATTCACGTTCTGCACCTTTTTGTGCATATTAAACTCCTCCTGTGACTCCATTTCCTTTTTACGGAACAGGCGCAGGAACTCTTCCAAGATAGAGCGATATTCTGGGTCATCGGTGTCAACACACGCTTTCAGTTGCTGTCGAGCGTGTTCCACGCTTTGCTTGTATTGTTCCTGTATCTCCAACTCACCCTCGCCACGCTTTTCAAAAGAAAACTCAATGTTTTCCAATGCCATATTGAGCAGTTGCTTTGCATTGGCGTTCTCATCGGAATTGTCTATGAAGCCCAACAGGTCAAGACGGTTCTTCGCTGCCTTTATCAAGTTGTGAATGTCGCTGATTTCCACAACCTCGTCAGCGTTAGAGCCTTGCGAAGTAAGCATGTTCTGCAAACTCCGCATATCTTCAAGAGAGTTGAGGACTGTGCGGACAACATTTCTGTCATCTTCCAAATTGAGTTGGCGAGAGAAGATTTCTGGATTGCCCAGTTCATAGTTGTCAAGCACTTTCTTGGCATCATCAACCCTTTTCTTGGCTTCGTCCATTGACACCAACAAGCGATCGGTGTTCTGTATATTGTCTTTGCCAACCTCATGTTCAAGTTCTTCTTGATACTCCTTGTTTGTCTTGCTGTATTCCTCCTCAATGTTGGCGAAATCCACCACATAGCCATACTTCATGTCCTTGTATGGGCGGTTTACACGTGTCAATGTCTGGAGCAAGTTATGCTCCTTGACCATACGGTGCAGATACAATTTCTTCAAACGTGGAGCATCAAAGCCTGTCTGGAGCATCTGGAACACAATAAGCAAGTCAATTTTGCCATCCTTGAACAGTTCTATCCACTTGGCACGAGTTTCCTTGTCGAAACTGTCGTATGTGATAAGTGCAGCACGATAGCAACCTTTCTTACAAGGCTTTTTCTTGACTTCCATTTCGCCAGCACTGATACTTTTGTACACGATTGAACCGTCCTCGTCCGTTTCGTTGTCAAGTTCGCTTTCATCGGCATACTTTTCAAGGAATAGTCGATACATGAGTTGTGCCTGTTCCTTGCTGTTGCACACAACCATACCGCCCAACGTGTTGTCTTCGTTCTTTTGGCGGAATGTGCGCAAGTCTTCTATGATATAATCAAGAAGCGGTTGCACATACACATGGTGGGCATACACATCGCTTTCCTTTACGCTGTGTACCTTTACACGGATGCTGTTCAAAGCCTCTTTCAACTTGATTTTATAGTTTGAGCCTATATCTTCACGTATCAGTCGGCGTGTATAACCGTCAGCAATGGACGCATTATAGAAATAGGTGTGTATGTAATCACCGAAAATATCTTTGGTGTTATACTCCTTACTGATGATTGGTGTGCCTGTTAAGGCTATCTTGACGGCATTCGTATCACTGGATATGAGATTTTTAAGGAAACTGCCGTCTGGACTGTAATTGCGGTGTGCCTCGTCTATGAAATAGATGCGCTGCACAGGTACATTGTAGGCATTCTTTGCCAAAGCCTTTGAATCGTTAGAGAACTTTTGTATGTTCACTACGGTTATCTCAGGCTTACCCTCTCTGTTCTGAGTGGTCAAACCGCTGCTTATTATACTTGCAAAAGCCCCTTTATCCTGCACGGAATTGACTTTCAGGCCACGATACGAAAACTCCCTTTGGGCTTGTATCATCAAGTCCAAGCGGTCAACGATAAAGAAGAACTGCGGAACAATCCCTTTTGCAGAATAATAATCCGTCAGGTATTTCACATTATAGAATGATAAGGCAGTCTTTCCGCTACCTTGCGTGTGCCAAATGATACCTTTGTTTTTGCCAGTCTCCAAATGCCGCTCTATAGCTTTTGTGGCGAACAACTGTGGATAGCGCATGATGTGCTTTTGCAGCCCGTTGGGATAGTCAACGTATGCGATGCCATATTTCAAAAGAAAATGGAAACGATTGAAAGAAAACAGACTGTCACAAATACGCTTGGTTGGAGTATTTGCCAGACAGTTAGTCTTGTATTCACTGCTGTTCTTATATTGTGGCACATTGTTGTCACGCAAAAGGACTTCTTCCTCTTCGGACGTTACTTGGTGAATATGCCGTGCAGTAGGGAAACTATCCTGTCCCTCCTCACGGAAACAGTTGTACTTTGTATTCTTCTTTCCGATAGTGGCATAGAAAGCACCGATAGTTGGCGTAACCTCATTATTGTCATATTCCATATCGTTACTGAACACCATTATCTGTGTGATATTCAAGAAACGACGGTATTGTGGATTGACAAAACGTTGTTTCATGCGGTCTGTTTCCGCTTGTATGCCTTTATGGTTATTCTCTTTCTTTACCTCAATGAAAGCCAATGGCAAACCGTTTACAAAAATCGTTATGTCGGGACGGTAGTTGTCGCTGTCCTTGCTGCCACAAGTCATTTCTGTGGCAACCTGAAAAGTGTTGTTCTTATAGAAATTTACAGGAGAGGACAAATCTATAATCCTTTCTCCAGTGTTCAACAGTATTTCATTGTAGAACTGTCTGCCCAAATCGTCATTCTGCAATGACTTTTGTATTTTGACAAGCATATCCTCTGCATCCTTTTTCTCCGCCTTAGGATTGAGGGTGCAGTAAGCATCTGTAAAATAATCCGTCAAAATATTCGTTAGTGGGTCAAACTCCGTTTTAGGAGCCTCCACATATTTTGTTTTCAGTCCTTTCAAGGAAACATACTTGAAACCCATACCCATTAGGTGCATGAGTGTGGGGAACTTCACCCTGCTGTCCTCGCAGAACGCTAATTTTGCATCTTTTGCCATAGTCATACGATTTTATTTATCCACTATGAGGTCTTTCATACTGACAGAGAGAATATCGGCTATATCATTCAGCAATTCCAATGATGGCTGTTTGCGGTTGCTGCAATAGGCATTTATGGTGCTGAAACTTTTTCCGAGTTTCTTTGCCAATTCGGTTTGGGAGACTTCTTTCTCAACCAGAACCAGTTTTATTCTGTTCAGCTTCATTTTTCAAACCTTTATTTCCTATAATAACGCAAATGTAGTACTTTTATTTCATCAAACCGCTTGTTTTATGCTATATTTAGTGACTATACGAGTGTTTTTGTGGTTTTGTAGCTAAATCAGAACGAAATAAGGGAATAAAGAGATTTTATCCTCCTTACTCCCTTCCTTTTCTTCCCTAATTTCCAAATACCTTTTCCACTCGCTTGACGGCATCCGCTCTCATCTGCATGGCTACGGAAGCATATATCTGTGTTGTTTTAACACTTTTATGACCCAATAGTTTGCTCACAGTCAAGATGTCACATCCTGCGAGGATAGCCAACGTTCCAAAAGTGTGCCGACTTGTGTGAAATCCGAGAACCTTTGTAATGCCAGCTCGCTTTGCCATGTGCTTCAAGGCTCTGTCACAGTTGCATAACAATGGTGTGTTGAACACAAGGCTATCTTCACTTTTATCTTCCTTGTCGGGCAACCATTCCAATGCCTTTTTGCCTAATGGTATCAGAATGGGGTGCTTGGTTTTCTGCATACGAGGCAGATAGATTGCCAATCCCGCATCAGTTTGGCGAATATCCTTCCATTTTAAGTTGGATATATCGCTATGTCTTAAACCTGTAAAGCAACAGAACATATAACATTGTTTGGTTGCAGGGCTGCCTGTTTTAACGGAAGCCAATGACATGACCTCTTCTTTTGTCAATGCAACGATATTACTCTCTGCCTTGCTGACCCTTTCCCTTATATCCAATGAAGCAAAAGGATTTGCACTTATCAGACCGTTTCTGACCGCCTTGTTCAATATGGTGTTGAGTGTGGTCTGCATTTGGTGCATGGTGGACTGTGCCAACTTCTGAGGGTTGCTTGTAGACTTTGGCGAAACATAGATGTCCCTCATATAGTTCAAGAAGCCCACATATACGTTTTTATTGAAGTCTATCAATCGTATGCCACTTTTATGACTGTATTTCATATATTGGTGCATGATTGCTATCAGCTTCCATACATTCTTGATGTAGTTCTGAGAATACGCTTGGCTGTCAACCAATCCCTTGTGATAATCAAGCAGCCATTCATAGAAAACAGGCGATGCCTTTCTCAATGCCGTTTCATCTGGATACTTTGCCTCCTTACGAATACCAAGGAGTCTTTCAGCCTTTATAGCGACCGCCTTTTTCATGGCGTTCTTGTTCTCTCGCTTTGCGTCTTCGTTCACCTCTGGAACAAGGTACAAATGCAGTGCCTCATATTCCCTTTTACCATTCTCATAACAGTCAAGGTATAGCGACTGACTGCCATTTTTTAACACTCTTGTTCTTATTTCTATACTCATTTTCACTTACCTTTTTTATTAGTGCTAATCAAATAGATTATCAACCTTGTTGACCGCCTCTACTTTTTTCTCGTCCACTATCTTGCTGTATATCTGTGTTGTAGAGACATTGCTATGCCCCAATAATTTGCTTGTTGTATAGATGTCAACTCCAAGTGTCAGCATCATCGTGGCGAAGGTGTGCCGTGAGCAGTGAAACGAGATGTGCTTTTTAATATCAGCATTTTGCATCCATTTACGAATGTCGTGACATACCGTTGGAGTGCCTGGCAAAGTGAATATCGGCTCGTTCGGGTCTTCCTTTTCATTAAGGCAGTTCAGAGCCTCTTTTGATAGTGGAACATTGACGAGTTTGTTTGTCTTCTCCATGATCGTGCGGACAAATTTTGTCTTTCCGTCAGAAGCGAGAAACACCTTGTTCCATGTGAGCGCACGTACATCACCCAAGCGCAATCCTGCAAAGCAAGAGAAGATAAATGCCTTTTTTACTTCCATGTTGGCGCAGTCCGCTTTCATAATGGCTTTCAACTCGTCAATGGTCAGATATTCTCTTACGCTTTCGGCTGGCTGATGCTTCTCCTTAGCATCCAACAGTTTCATTGGATTGCTTGCTATGATACCCTCACGCACTGCCTTGTTCAACGCTCCATTGAATACCGCTTGATGATGATGTGCGCAACCTTGACTGATAACAGCTGTAGCGTCTTTCTTCACTCCATGATGTGCCGTTTTCAAAAACTTCACGAAGCCACGGCAGAAATCAACATCTATTTCTGACAAACAGATATTGATGTCGCCAGTCGTGGCAAGGTACTGTTCTATCTTGTGGCGCATCTCCTTTCTGCCTTTCAATGTGGATTTGGCAAAGTTGCCATCCGACTGCTCATATTTGCAGAGCCAAGTCAGCATTGGCATATTCTCCTGCTTGATTTTCTCCCATTGTTTGATGCCACGGTTCTGCAACCCCAATATTCTTTCAGACTTCACCTTGTTTGCCACTTGCATAGCGTGTCTGTTCTGGTCTTTTGAAATCGGGTCTTTCTCTGGAACGAGGTAGAGCGACAGCGACTCGTATTTTCTGACACCATCCGAATAAATGTCGAGATAGAGGCTGATATTTCCATTCTTCAACTTGCGCTGACGAATGCGAACAGGCTCTTTCGGTTTTGATACTTTCTTTTGTCTTCCCATGCTGTTATATGCTTTTATTTGTTTCTATTTTATGCCCCCTTTCGGGTTTCTCTGAGGTCAAAGTTATAAAGATTATTTTGTTTCGCGTAACAAACGTGCAACAAAAATGCACCAAAAATAGATTTTTAACAGTCAAGGAAATAAAAGAAATCAAATCAAAGAAGTGTCTGTGTATCAATGTGATAACGTGTATTTTCTTTGATTTATTACGACTTTGTTTTACGCCATAATATCCTCTACTTCGTAGGTTTCTATGTGCTTCTGCTTTTTGACATTGTCATCAGTGTCCAGGTGGAGAACTTAACCGTGATAACAGCTGGTAAGGGTGAGATGACAGGCTACATTCATAATGCCTTTATGACTTGTGGCTATTTGCTCGTGGCTTCCATCGTCTCGCTGAAGTGCTTGAACCTGGTTCCAGACCTGGCAGCTTGGATGATTCCTGAAGGTGACACAGCCTTCAGTACCAGAAATTTCGGTGAGGGTGTGGCTGCGTCGGCCAAGCAAAGTGCCATGAGCCTATTGCCAAAGGGATAAATTTGATTAATAACGAAAATACTATTATGGCAGTATTAAAAAACGTAGAAAACAAAATTAAGATGGTGATGATCATCAGCAGCCTTTTTCTCATGGGCTGTATCGTCATCAGCTTGGGCAGCATCATCATAGCCAGAGGCATGGTCAGCGATGCCCATAAAAAAGTATATGTGCTGGATGGAAATGTACCAGTGTTGGTTAGACAAACATCCATGGAAGAGACCTTTGAAGTGGAAGCCAAGAGTGATATTGAGATGTTCCATCATTTATTCTTTACGCTCGCTCCTGACGATAAGTACATTCGATACACCATGGAGAAAGCCATGTATCTCATTGACGAAACAGGCTTGGCACAATATAATGCGCTCAAGGAAAAGGGATTCTACAATAATCTCATTGGTACTTCCACCATCTGCAGTATTTTCTGTGACAGCATCAAACTCAACAAGGACTCACTTTCATTCACCTACTATGGCAGGCAGAGAATAGAGCGAAGAACCAATATCCTGATGCGTCAGATTGTGACTGCTGGAAGCTTGAAGAAAGTCCCCCGAACGGAGAATAATCCTCATGGCATTTTGATTACCAACTGGAGAACGCTTCTGAACAAGGACTTGGAAGAGAAAAAGAAAACGGAATACTAACATATAAATGAAAAATATATGAGCTTAAAGAGAATGGTCTTGGGCGAGCAAATGCCCAGCAAGGACGATCCAAAATATAAGGAACGTTACGAAAAGGAAAAACTGGCAGGTATGAAATTCGCTGAGAAATCCGGAATCAATTTCTTGGCAGCTCGCCTACAGATGATGGCTAATAAACATCGCATTGGATTTCTTGCTACCGTATTTACCATAGTCATTGGATGTTTTACCATCAATGTGGTGAATCTGGTCAAGTCTTACAAGCAACGAAGTCATGAACGAATAACGGCCGTAGAAAAGGTAGATTCAGCCTTGCATAAGCCACAGCATAACAATTAACAAGCATTGCAATGATGAAAGTTAAGAATATAAACTTTAAGGAAGGAAAGTATTGGATGCCCCTTCTTGTTTACGTACTTTCTCTCTTCGTGGGATATTTCGTAATCGATACCTTCAACTTGGATATTAAGGATACAGGCAATGCCAATCTCAAGACCACGGACTATCTGTCCAGTGCGCTTCCAGATGCCAAGACAGACTCACTGCTTGGTAGCAAGATGGATAACACGGAGCGACAGTATGGTAAGATAACAGACCTTTCCGGTATTGAGAGTGTTGAAAACGACCGTGATTCCGTCAATAAGAAGGAAAACTATGAGAGTCAATATAACGAGAAGGAGGCTGAACTTATCAAGCAACAGCAGGCAGAACAGGAAGAACTGAAGAAACTTCGTGCCATGCAGAATAAGGTTCGTCAAAATGCAAGCCGAAATTCGTCACCCTCTAACGAGTTTGTTGCTCCTGTAAGTGATTCTGAAATCGCAAGGCTTCAGCGACAACGCAGGAACAGGGAATGGGAGGAAATGAATCGAAACCTAGCCGGATATACCAATTCAGAATTGGATGAACAGAACTATCCAAACCATGTGGCAGACAAATATGATAGAGGGACTTTCAAACGAGAACAGACGTATCAATCGGGAAAAAGCATGGATGCAAATACACCATATCCAAAGAGCAAGGAAACAGATGAGGAGAAACCTCAAAAAGTTACTAAGAAGACCAAGGAGGTATCTGAGTATTTCAATACCTTGGGTATGGAAAAGGGAAAAACCAAGCTCATTTCCGCCATCATTGATGAAGACGTGAAAGCCGTGGATGGAAGCCGCGTTCGTCTTCGCCTGTTGGATGATATTGAAATAGGTAACCTTACGGTCAAGAAAGGAACCTATCTATATGCTCAAATGAGTGGCTTTGGCAAGCAACGGGTCAAGGGAAAGGTAGAAAACATCTTCTTCGAAGAAGAGATTCATAGGGTGAGCTTGAACATTTATGATACTGATGGATTGGAAGGACTTTATGTTCCACAAAGTAACTTCCGTGAAACAACCAAGGACATAGCCTCGTCTGCCACCCAGGGAAGTAATCTGACGGAATCCAGTACTGGAGGCGCTGGTATCAAGAGTTGGGCAAGCCAAGCTATGTCTAACGCTACCCAAAAGGCCATGAGTGCCCTGGGAAAGGGAATCAAGAAGAACCGAGTCCGTCTCAAGTATGGTACCAAGGTTTACTTGATAGACTCATCTCATAAATAATACGACAAAATTATAAATCAATTGAAATCAATTGCGACAAGATATCGATTCTGTCGCATATTATAAAGTAGAACAATATGAAAAAATTGAAGAATAAAGCATGGGCATTGCTGTTTGCATGCCTTTCGGTGGCTACGGCACAAGCACAGAAAACCAGTTATGACATGGAGCAAATTACAGTGAATGAGCATGTATCCACTATTATCACGGCCTCTGAGCCAATTCGCCTGGTGGACATCTCTACAGACTCCATTGTGGGTGATAAGCCTCTGGAAAATGTCATACGCCTCAAGCCTACCTCAAGTTATCACAAAGATGGCGAGCTCATGGGGATTGTTACCATTATAACGGAACGCTACAGAGTTCAATACGCCCTTGTTTACACAAGTAAACTGCAAGAGGCTGTTACGGACAAAGAGGTAGAACTGATTGAGCGCAACGCCTTCCATAACCCTGAGGTCTCCATGTCCACAACTGATATGGTGTCTTATGCCATGAAGGTATGGAACTCACCAGCAAGATATAGAAGTACATTCACTAAACATAACAAGATGCTGATGCGCCTTAACAACATTTACGTGGTTGGCGAATATATCTTTGTTGATTTCTCGGTAGAAAATCAAACAAATCTTCCATTCGAGATTGACGAGCTGCGCTTTAAACTCATGGACAAGAAGCAGCAGAAGGCCACTAATGTCCAAACATTGGAGTTAAAGCCTGCGCTGCTTCTAGACAGAAGTTGCAATTTCAAGAAAGGGTATCGTAATATTGCTGTATTGAAGAAGATGACCTTTCCTAACGACAAGGTATTGAGCATCTCTCTGAGTGAAAAGCAAATTAGTGGCAGAAACATTTCCATCAATCTGGACTATGAGGATTTGCTTGCTGCGGATTCCTTCGACTCCATTCTATTAAGAGAACAATAAAGTAACTATAGCACATGGACAAAATAATCAAGAAGTTCAAAAAAGCAGTGCTTATGTCCTTTATGGTCATAGGTATTCCTACCAGTATGGTGGCACAAAGTCATGGAAGCCACCTTCAAGTTTCCTTGGGTGTCTTATATCCAAAGACCATGGAAGCTACTCTGGCCTATGAGAAGGAAGGTGACTATCATCATGCATGGGAGTACTTTGGTAGTTACTCCATTCAATATGCAGATGACCCGGAAGCTGGACACATTACTCCGAAATCATTTTGGCATCATTATAACACCTGGATGATTGGCGTTGCTTATAAGCCCTGTGTAACAAGAGGCCGGAACCATCACGGTAGCTTAAGAATCGGTGCCAGTGCTGGTAGTGATTTTGAGAAAGCTATAGGTGCTGCTCATTTGGGGTATGAACATACTTATAACCTATATGATGGTTGGAGTGTATTCTTTGCTATCAAGGAAGACATTACCATTAGAGCTAAAGATCGGTTCAGGACTGGTGTTTCACTGGGAGTTAAGATTCCATTATAATTAAAAGACAATGAGAAGAACATATTTTTCTATTTTTTGCGGGCTGTTTGCTATCATTTTACAAAGTCTGTTGGTCTCGTGTGATGAGCATGAGCCAACAGACCATCAATTACATGTTGGCTATGTTCTGTGTGATGACCACAGCTGTATGGATACTCAAACTTATTTCAGTCAATCCACAAAGAAAGCGGTGGGTGTCATTTTTGCCGAGGCCACGGATGAGCATCCTGCCTTTGCGGTAATGCTCCAAGAAACCCGGGGGGCATTTTGTGACTCTCTGGGATTGGAGAATGGCACAAGTCAGGATATTTCCGCTTTCGATGGCCATACCAATACCATCGCCATGTTCCAAAGCAAGTTAAAAAAAACAGGTAAGGGCTGCCCAATTGCAGAAACCATGTTTCATTTTCACAGCGGAGGGCAAAGTGACTATATACCTAGCGTAGCAGAACAACGCCTATTGGTAAAAAGTGCAGCTTATATCAATGGTATCATTGAGAAACTGGGTGGAATCCCCATTGATAAAACAGATGATACTTGGTACTGGACCTCTACAGAGGTCAAGGAGAATCCTGGCTATCAGGCATGGTTATGCTCCACTACCGGTGGAGGTATTATAGAGACACCAAAGACCGAGATTCATAAAGCTCGTGCCATTGTTAGAATCAATTATCCAGTTCATTAACTTCACAATACATCATTATGGCATTTTGGAAAGAATTGGGCGTGGCAGCCTTGGAAAAAGGCAAGAGTTTCTTCCGTGGAGGAAAACAAGCCCTACATGCCACAAAAGAGACAGAAACCATCGTCAAGGGTGCCAAGGTCAGTCCTTTGGGTGCTGAAAAAGGTAAGGCAGCCCTATCACCTATCTCAAAGGAGAGATCATTGCCGAAGTTTAACTTCATTCCTTCCTTCAATGGTAGGTTAAATTTTTCCATGAAGGATACTTGGAATAATTTGTGGAAAAGAACCCCAAAGGAAGTTCCTATGACAGTACAAAAGGCAACTCCTACCCTCTCCTTTACGGATAGAATGAAGAATTGGTTTCATAGATTTTCTCCAAAACCTTCTGTAACGGAGCAGACTTCACAAGTGATGCCTTCGATGAAACCCGCAAGAAACCCCATATTTAAAGACAGCGGTTATCTTTCTTGGGAGAATTCATTGCCAAAGGCATCTTTTAAACCGAATTTCAACCCTATAGCTAAGGCAAAAGAAGCTATAAGGGGAAAGAAGGATGTAGCTGAAGAAACGATCAAAGCAGAAAAGAAAGTTGCTGAGGAAATGAAATCCAGCACAAAACAAGCAACTAAGGAAGCTCCGAAGATAACCGAAAAGGCAGCTGAGAAAGTAAAGAACGCCAAGGAGGCTGAAAAAGAAACTGCCAAGGAAGCCGCCAAGAAAGAAAGTACCTTAAAGAAAACAGCAAGATTCTATGCAAAGAACCCAAAAATATTGGGATGGCACTCAGCTTTCGCTCTTGGAGCATATGGCATCGCTTCAGGAGATGGCTTCCTGAAACCTCTTTTATATGTATTGGGTGGAAGTAACGCCTCAGAGAATGGACTTGGTGGTATGGTAGGACAAGCTGTAGCTGGTGATAATGCCCCAGACATATATAATAAGGTAACCGATGCTGCAGGAGCAGTAGTGGATGAAGGTGTGAATCTTTATCAGACAGGAAAAGGAACTGTGGCTGGTGTAGCTGACGAAGGTGCTAATTTGTATCAAATAGGAAAAGACTATGTTGGTAATGGCATGGTAGAGAATGACCAAGGTGGCTATTCGGATCCAAGTACACAATCTTACCCAAACCCCTACCAGAATCCTTATCAAGTGAGCAATCCTTATCAGAATAGCCCACAAGGTTATGGGCAGGATGGTATGCTGAATACGGTTATGAGCGGCATGAACCATGCCGTAAATGAAATAACAGGCGGCAGTGTCTCTAAGATGAACATCTTGAGTCTAGCCGTAGCTTCCTATATGATGTTTGGAAGATTTGGGTGGTTGGGCAAGGCTGCCAGCTTATTGCTGGGTGGTATGACTCTTAAGAATATCAACCACCGTCAGGCAGGCTATCAACAAATGCCTATCCAACAACCCCCAAGCCAAGGCTATCAGCAAGCTTCACCACCTAATGGCTATTTGCAGTCTGCAGTTAGCATCCCGTCCTCGAGTGTGGCACAAGACGCAGAAGAGGATATCGTTCAACGCCCAAGAGGTATGGGGCTTTAGTCAATGAATAATAATTTAATTTAGAGAACAATGAAAAAGAATTATCAAGATATGCTCCTGGAGTCAGGAAGTGGATTTATGATGCCCTTCGCTCTGGGCGACGATGAAGAATTGCAGACCACGCTGGGATATGGTGAGCAAAGACATCCATCCAATGGAAATCAGTTCCACCACCAAGGGGTGGATTTACTAACGAATGGTAAAAGTCTTTATGCCATTGCCACTGGTACGATTATCGGTGCTGGACATGATTCCATCCATGGAAACTATATTGTTGCCAAATACGGAAAGTATGAGGTAAAGTATGGTCATGTTGAAGAAGCTTACTGTCCTTATGGAACAAGCATCAGAGCAGGTCAGGAAGTGGGGAAAAGCGGCAAGTTCCTTCATCTGGAAGTACGATTTGATGGAGTGAGCATTGACCCGATGGAGTTCTTGGGTATGATTTGGGCTAACATACAACAACTGGCAGCGATGGGTATTAGCAATATGCCTAAGCCAGAGAAACTGGGAAACCAAGAGGTCAAGACAAACTATGACAAGGAGCAGGATGAAATTCTCATGATGATGTTGCGATGGCTGCCGAGCTATATGAATGAGCTTCGTACTGGCAGCTATCAGCCACCAGAGAGAATGCAGACGCACCTGCGCCATATTTTCTCAGAGGCAGCCAACAGAAATTATCTCTTTGAGAAGATGCCCAATATGGGGAATCCTCTAGGATTATCAGAGAGGAGCGTCCCTCTTGCCGAGAAAGTACAAAATCTTTTGATTGAGGATTTCTTGAGCTATGTGATGCTTCGACACGATGCATACCCTGCTTCCTGGACAGAAACTCAAAAAAAAAACTTTCTGATCAAGTTGCCTCAGACGGCTTAGTGATTGACCCGCTTTCAGACTTGGCTATAGATGTGGAGAGCTTTGATATCAAGCATGAAGCCTACGTCTATTTTGACTCATCTGGCAGAAGATGTTGGACCAAAGCCTGGTTCAATGGAAGGGAAAAGGGTGAGAAAGCAATAGAGATTACACGAATGCTGGCCATCAAGTTCATCAATGACGAGATTTCGCAAAATGACTGGCTTACCCGATTCTATCCTAAGCAAATGTCGGTCTATCATAAGGCCATTGAGCAGGCACGTCAACAATTACTTTCATTTTAAACACCATTTTATATGGCAAAGGCCTACGATTACAAGAATTTATCGGAGATTGACTATTGCATGCGCCAGTACTTTAGCAAGTACTTGGCGCCTACGCTTATCAAGGAAACCCGACAGCTTAAGCATAATCAGATTAAGGAATTTACGGAGCAACTTCAAAAGAATGCCTCACCCTTTGTTCCTGTAAATGTACAACTTCAAAATACGGACATGCAGCTTAAGGCTGCAGGTAAATGGTACAAGAAGTCTTCAGATGATGTGATTAAGTTTTGCAAGGATAGATGGGGAAAGGATACTAAGTTCGCCAAGGACTATCAAACTTTTCTCAACTCTTTCTATAGGGAGTTGGTCAGAATGCATGGAGGCAAGGAAAATGAAAAGTTGGCTGTATTTGCAGAAAAATATGTTGCCAATAGATTCCAAGGTCTTATCGTTGAACAACTGGCAAGGGAGCAAGTCCCCAAAAACAGTGCTGCCTATATCGCTAAGAGAGCCATGGAAGATAGCCTTTTGGGGTTATTGCCCAGTATTGGCCCTAAAAAAGGAGAATTGGATGATACCATTGAGAAAAAAGCGGAAGATATCTATAGCCCCAACATCGCCGAAAAAGCAACTGCCATAGGGGGATCCATGATGATAGATGCTGGTTTGACAGGTGGATATGGCAGCGGTAGTTCACTTCTGGTGAAAGGTGCCACCAAAGCAGGCATCAACGTTACACCTAAAGCAGCAGCATTTTTAAACTCAGCTTGGAGTGGAGCCGTAATAGATGGCGGATTAAGGACGGGCTTTGCCATCCACCATGAAAATACATGGCAAAACGAGAAATATGCCAAAGAGGATTGTAAGAATTTGCTAGGTGATCAGGATGCTCAGAGGCACATCCAAGAAGGAAGTGATAGTATCAAGCGTGCCAATACTGTTAGAATATACAAGCTCAATGGTCAACTTGAAAGAAAGATCAAGACCTTTATCCCATCCTTCTCTGATAGAACCAAAAAGGACATGGATCATGTTTATAGCCAGCATAAGAATCAAACTGGCAAATTGCTAAACATGATAAGAACGAGTTTTTCAAAACAGGCTATTCCATTCGATGCTTCTAGCAAGGTTCCTCAATGGATGCTCAAGCTTGGTGCAAAAAGATGCCAGCAATGTGCGTCAGGCTTTTATTCCATTGCGATGGAAATGTCCAGAGAAAGTAAGGCATGGATAAGTATTGGAGGTAAAAGAATGACTCTCAAGCAAGTGAGCCAACGAGCCTATGACTATGCCGCGGCAGCGCAAGTTTGTGAGAAAAGGCAAGGTTCATATACAGCAAGGGCTAAAAAAAATGATAATAGAGATCCAAATATGGATAGTTTCAATCAGCAAAACAATATGCCAGGCCCAACTAGCACAAACAACTCTGGTTATACACCTTCCTTTTCAGCTGTGCGGAACTCGCCTTCCTCTCAAACTCCAAACACTCTTGATACTGGTAATGGTATTTTTAATGCCTTTCCAACGGAGTTGACAGAGGGCTGGGGAAATGCCTTGCAACATGCAGGCTTGTCTGACTTTAGTGATGTGACCAAGAATTTGGGTTATGTACTTGCCATGCTCCCTGACATGATTATTGGTATGTTCACGGGTAAGAATCCTAACCTGCAGTTAGAGGACAACTTATTACCTTTGGCTTCCATATTCGGTGGCTTGTTCATCAAGAATCCATTGCTCAAAATGCTTTTGTTGGGATTCGGCGGAGCCAACTTGCTCAATAATGCAGGGCATGCTGCTCTTGGTCAGGCCAGGACAAGTAGCGAGCCAAGAAAAACATATAAGCAATATGAGGAAGAATCATTGAATCCTCGTATCACTTCACCTGTTATAAAAGGAGGCTCAATGATAGCTAATATTGAAGGTAAGCCCTGCGTCATTGGTATTTCTGAAAATGCCATTGATGCTTATGAAAAAGGCTATTTGCCTCTTTCAACCTTATCAAATGCCGTTCTCAAAAAATATGATGAGAACCTGGCTTTAGCTGAAAGAGAGTTTGACAGAACGCTCAACAAAGAAGAATCCAACACCAAGGTTATGGGTATTAGATAATCAAAATAAGAAGAGAGTCATAGGCTGTAATCAAGAAACCTATTGCCTCTCTTTTTTTTCATACAACAATCAGACCGATGTGTTCGTTCTCATATTGACTCTTCTCTAAACTTCGCAATTTTCAACATCATTTTAAAAAGATTATACTAAGCGACATCATAGACATTGGAGCTGCCACAGTAATGATAACCTCTACTCTTTTTATCACTACGAGCAGCATATTCTCCCATTCAGACTTAGTACCAACACATAATTCCTATTCTTTTCAACACTCTGCTCACCATAATCTGCAAATCATCAAAGGAAGATCATTTTTGACAGTCACTTGCATTTGGTGGTGAGCCGTGAATCAGATAGCCCCATGTCTCATAGCTGTTCTTCAACAATGGCTTGATGACATTTTTTCCACATCGAGGATGTCACCCTCGAACTACTCCTTGACCAAGGCGTAAGGCTCGTCATTCAAATTTTTGTGTGGCTGCGTCTAGGCACTGATGTCCGTAGTGGCAAGAGAGAAAGACTCTACTGCGAGTTTCTGAGCAGATGCACCAAAACTTAGTAACAAGCTGAGTATAAGAAATAATATTTGTCTCTTCGTTTGTCTTCATAAAGGCACTATTCAACATAACCTTTTCCAAAGCAGGTTTGACATGTATGATGAACATGAGAATGTGCTGGTCCAGTCGAACCACATTCCGCACAATAAGTGGAATTGTCCTCTCCTGTATAGTTTGGGGCATAAATAATTTCATCATTTCCCTGACCTGTACCATTGCAGTATGGGCAAGTACGACGTGTGGAAGTTGGCGTAGGTTCCTCGTAAGTACTTGATGAAGAAGACGGTACGGAGATAGGATTGATTTGTCCACCAGTAGAGCGAACATCATCATCTTCTTTCGTTTCATCACCATTCTCCTCTTCTGTTTTTCCAAAGTTTGCGCCATTAACCAACCTCTTATACCTCTCCTCTGTTAGCCATCCTAAGCCAAAGCATTTGTCACACTTCTCACTAATCAATCCAAACAAATGCCATGAAGAATATCCTGTTTGATCGCAATAAGGACATTCTTCACTTTTATTCCACATATCACCCAATGGGCGTAACTTATATGATGGTCTAGACACATATAATAAATAGCAGAAGAATGCTATTCCTGCATACAAAAGATACTTTATAAATTTGTTCATAATCATTATTTTGAATGTTATTACTGAACTCCCTTTTTAAAGTGGACCCATGAACGAATGTTTCTCACCCCAAAATAATGGGGTAAAAATAACAGCCTCTCAATAAAAAGTTATATCATTGTAATCGCTAAACAACAATAAAACAACGATTTAAAGAGTAACTGTTATGGATGCAAAATTAAGCAATTTATCTGAATCTCCAACATATTAAGTGTTAAAAGTTCTTTGAGAACGAATTTAATATCACTTTTTACCCGGTTTGGGCTTGTTCATCTGCTCTGCAGAATGTCCTTGGAGAAGCAAGCAGACATTCCTGCAGAATGGCACTTTGCTATATTTTGAGCATTAATAGTTTAAATTGTTTTTGTCTAACAAGAAGTCCTTCAGTTCGATTGTAAGGATGCCATCTTCATTTCTCTTGGGCTTGATGTCATCTTTCACAATGATTATTTTCTTGTAAGAGACCTTAATTCTCAATAGTGATGCCGATTCTTGCGCCTCTTTTTCTAATGTTGGCATGGCGAAAGCTGACTGGATGTAATATCGCTGACTTCCTTGATTCACCACAAATTCCACCTCCAACTGCTTCCTGATCAACTTGCCACTTTTCTACGGCAGAGTCTGGGGCTTGCACCCTTTCGCACGGTTTAGGTGGATTTGTTCATTGCGCCAATCAATGTCTCTAAGTTTGAGATTCGCAACCTCGCTGCATCTCATACCGTATATGGACAGCAGCAAAAATATCGCATAGTCTCGTTTCCCCACACCACTTGCGGTGCTTTTTTCCATAAGTTGGCTTCACATCAGAAAAACTTATCCACAAAGGATTCTTTTGATTTCTACACAACATAGATTTTGACTACACAAAGTTACTATATTATTTTAAACTGAGTCCACTTGAAAAGTCCCGAATCATATTTTTTGTCTTTGTAACTTATTGACAATCAATAGCACGTTTTCGTAAAAATGACTTTTTAAATGGGCTCAAGACTTAACACTTTCTTTTGAATTTAGACGAAAGGAGTCATATAGAATGGTAGCAAAAGAGTGTTGCCATCCTTCTGCAAATCCTTGCCATAAAACAGGTATTTTTGCAAGACAACTTTCGAGAACTTCTCACTAAAGGTATCAAGTGAGGCATGCGACTTATACCCCGAAGATTTAACCTCTATCGGACAAATCTTGGAACCACGAGACACCAAAAAGTCTATCTCATAATTGTGAGTAGCATCCTTAGGCCAAGTGTAGTAAAAAAGTTCATTGCCAGAAGCTGTCAGCATCTGAGCCACTAAGTTCTCATATACATAACCTAAATTGGCACTCAACTTATCGCCTAGTAGCTTATCGTAGATGACATTATCTGTAAATTCCTTGTCCCAAAACGCCAGAGTTATAAAAAGGCCTGTGTCTGCACAGAAGAGCTTGAACTTATTGGTATCTTTATGAAGCGACATACCTACATTAGGCTCATTGGCATGACTGGCAAACAATACGGTCTTGCTATCCTCCATCTCTCGCAACAGCCCCTGCAGCTTGCCATCCTCCACATTTCCTAAGACAGAATATGGCTTATAACGATTGCTATTTTGAGACAACTGAGCAGGAATATCCTTAAACAATTGCTCTATTCTACGTGAAGGATCTATCTTTTGGAAATCATCGAGATACAGACGAATGATATCACGTTTCACGAGATCCACCATACTCAGATTATTCGACTCCAGATATTCGTTTACAGCTTGTGGCATCCCTCCTACAAGTGCATATAGCCGGAGTTCTCTCATCTTGTCTCTATGGGCTTGTCCGAGTGACAGGCGTTTGTCGAAGAACTGCTTTAGAAGAGGTATAGAAGCGTAATCACCCAATGCCCATCTGAACTCTTCATAATCCATAGGATACAAGGCAACCCGTTCTTCCTCACTGGGAATAGTGATGTTTTTTGTATTCTTAGTAATACTGATAAGCGAGCCCGTCTCAATGTAGTCATAACGCCCATCAGCCACCAAATACTTGATGGCTTGTCTTGCCTTAGGACAAGACTGAACTTCATCAAAGATGATGACAGAACGCCTATTGGTCAAGATGGTTTTATATATGGTTTGCAACTGAAGGAAGATAAAATCAATATCCATCAAATCATCAAACAAGGAAACAACTCGTTTTGATGCCTTATTGAAGTCTATAAGGATGTATGATTCATACTCTTTTTGTGCAAACTGCTCCACCAAAGTAGACTTACCTACACGGCGTGCCCCCTCTACAAGAATAGCAGTTTTACCATCCCTTGTAGCCTTCCATTGAAGCAATCTATCATACAATTTGCGCTTAAATATTCTATTCATATATTATTTTCTTTATTTTTTATATAAAAGTTATTGACTATTTGATACTTACGCAATGCAAAGATACGAATAATGTTGAAAATACGCAAATTTATTTCCATGAAATATACGAAAATACGCAAATTTATATTGCAAAATCCTTTGAAAATACGCAAATCTGGATGTTTTTCTTGTAGCAGCTCCCCAAAGTGGACACAAAAAATGATTATTAACCTCAAAACCGCAACCTATTGGGTTTCGTTGGATTTTGCTTGTAAAACGACAAAAATGCATTTTATTGTACATATTCCTTGCATAACAGAAACGTCGTAAACACAAAATCCCCTTACCCCATAAAGCGACTTGAGGTAATACGCCGGTTTAACCAGAAAAGCATGGACTATAGCCCAAAAACTTCTTGTAGGTTGGTTTTGCATCATACTTCTCTGTTTCTATGAACTGATGATCAAAGTCAAAATCATACTCTTGACCGGATTTCAATTGACCAGTAGCAAGCAGAGATTTGATCAATAAGCTGTTCATCTTGTCTGCAGTATTGAAATAATAGGATTTGCCAGAAGCAGGCTTATAGGTGATGTTCTTACTAGTCAGTTCTCCGATAGCACGCAATATGGCGTCTGCGATGCAAGTACGAAGAGTTGGATGAAGAGACAAATGTTTCGTAAGGTGTGTTGAAATATCCTCAATACATGAGCCACCACAAAGATACATCCCTCCAAACCTGCAGGGTTCGCACTCCCAGGGACAAAGGTCCAGTCGAGGGACTCGTTCTAAAGACATACAATGTCGTCTACGCTCTGCTACATGACGAGGTGTTTTACAATCTATTGAGTATGAATGCCCGTATCTATGAGTTGATGGACGGCTTCAATGAAAAGCCGTCCAGAACGACAGGGAGAAGCAGACGTGACATCTTCGAGGCGGAAGAGCAACCAACGTTGGGTAAACTGCCCATGACTCCATACCGCTTCAGATATCGCAAGGAGGTGAAACTGTCCGGTACCTATCACGTCATGGTTGACAAGCACAACTATAGCGTACCATACCAGTATGTCGGGCAAAAGGTGAGCGTACTGTGGGACTTGGATACCGTGGAGGTTTACTCAGGGAGTTCTCGCATAGCCATCCATCAGCGTCGCCAAGGTTCTGGGTACAGCACGCTTGACGAGCATATGCCAGACAAACATCTTGCCTACAAGCACGGACAGGGATATAATGCCGCCTATTTCCTGGAGGAGGCGGCATTGGTCGGCAGCAACACCACTGCCGCAGTCCAATCCATCCTCAATCGCACGAAGCATGTCGAGCAGTCGTACAAGTCCTGCCAAGGAGTCCTGTCTCTCAAGCGCAAGTATGGCAAGGAGCGCCTGGAGAAGGCCTGCAAGCGTCTGGCAGGTTGTTCATCCATCACCTACACGACCATCCGCAACGTATTGGAGAAGAACCTTGACCAAGTTGACGGGGAAGAAACAGTCTCAAATGTGCCACAGAACGACTATGTGAGAGGCGCAGAGGCATTTATGAACATTTAAACATATATAGTAACATGAACTTACAAGAAACCATCATACAACTCAACGAGTTGAAACTCAGAGGTATGTCATCCTCCTTCGAGGCCATGACCAGCCTTCCTGTACAGAACCGCCCATCCCTGGAAGTCGCCATCTCCAAGATGGTGGATGCAGAGGTGCAGGACAGACGAGATCGAAAGACCGCCATGTATCTAAAAATCAGCAAGCTTAGATATACGGCACTCTTAGAGGATGTCATCTGTGGAACAGACCGCAACTTCACCAAGGATGACCTTGCCGCCATTGCCGACTGTGCCTTCATACGCAGACATGAGAACTTGCTCATACAAGGAAAGTGCGGCTGCGGAAAATCCTTCCTTGCCTGTGCCCTTGGAAGACAGGCTTGCATGCTAGGCTACAGAACTCTCTATCTCAATATGAACAGCTTTGTGGAGAAAGTTGCACTCAGCAAGCTGGATGGGTCGTACCTGAGGATGATAACCAATCTGGAAAAGTATGACTTGCTCATATGGGATGACTTCGGGTTGCAGCCAATGGATGACAAGACCAGACTCGCAATGCTTCAAATCCTAGAAGAGAGATACGAAAGAAAGTCCGTCATTATCGCCTCACAGCTTCCCATTGCCAAATGGTATGATTACATAGGTGATCCTACCTTGGCAGATGCCATTATGGACCGTTTGGTGGCAAATGCAAGTAAAATAGAGTTAAAAGGCGATTCTATGCGCCAGAAATTGAAAAAATAAATTACCTTTGCAAATTGAAAAGCAGAACTGAAATCTTGGTACCGATTGCAGCGATACAAGCGGTACCGATTGCAGTGATAGCATGGTACCGATTACACCGCTACGCTTGGTACCGATACAGCGCTATCGTCAGCAAATGTGAAATAACAGAATGCAAATAAATCAGAGAAGGCTTTTTCGCTTCTTTGCTCATATGCCGTTGCCATCGTTCTGACGTATTCCAAGTGAGACTGACATAAGCATAACCATCCTTATATGTTTCGGCATAGACACATCTCATTTTTAGATTCCCCTTTGATTTCATCTTTTTACAGACTTCATCAAGAACTCCATGTTTTCGAGCCCACTGATAAGCCCAATTCGATTGCTTTTGAAAATCTACCCTGTAATCATATTTCTCTGCTTCTTTCCTAACCTCATCTAAAGTTCTTCTTGGATTTAAACTTTTTATATGACGCATGGGAATATCCTGTATATGTCTGTGTCGTATTGCTTGATATAGCCATCTTGGAATATCTTTACTATAGTGATATGGCTCACTAAACTTGTTTTTTCTTGCGTTTACGATTTTCTTCTATTGTTATTAGACGCAAATGAGTATGTGAATTATGATATTGAATAAAACTTTCAACAAGTGCTCTTTCGGTAAACTCTGTTATTTCGGAACCATCCTCTGTCTCATTTATTTTAGAGTGGACTTTTTCCTCACCACCATTTAGTGAAACCCAATTATTTACAAGTTCAACAAAATCCATATCGTAATGGTCAACTTCGGCTTCATCTAAGCATACAATAGATTGCCCACTCAAGTCACTTGTTGTTGGATAAACATGCTTAAATTTATACTCCGTAATAATACTTTCAACCGCTCTTCTACATGCGTCCGATATTTCGTCTATTTTTTTTCTTGGAGAAATACAATTAGGGTATGAAATATCTGTTTCTGTTCCATCCTCTCGTTTTATCCAAAATTGTAGATTTGGGAACTTCTTTGATTTTCTTACATAGACTTCAACTATCTTCAATCCTTTTAGCTTATTACTTTTTGCCAACTGCGTAAAGAAATCAATCATAAACTCTTCATCAAACAGATTTAGCCTGTCTCCATCCTTATAAGAATTGAGTATCTTCTTGCATTTTTCTTTCAAACTCTTTTTTGTTGAAAAGGTTTGACCTTGAATTTTAACAACAAATTTTGCCATAATAAAAAACTCTGAAATCATTTAACCTTGTTGGTGGAATTGCTTCCTCATTAAATCAATTCCACCAAAGGTTTACATTATTTATGATAACAAAAAACAAACAACTACTTATCGCTAAATACCTTTATATACTTACCGTTCTTATTTTTTATAATCTTGATACCTCTTCTATTACCTTTATTACTAACAATTCCATCTAAATTATAATTTACGCAAGCGGATTCCAATGACGAACTAACATTTTGTATTCCCGTTGTACAACCAACAATTTTGTCAAAATTTCTCCATATATCAGCAGAAGCGTATAATGAAACAGAATTTACAGGAACATTCAATCTACATTTTGAGTATAGTTCACTTGAAAATGTATAGTTTTTCAGCTGCATTGGATTCTCTTGCATTACATAAATATCTTCTATTGCATTACAACCATAGAACGAATATGCCCAAAGATTTGTTACCTCTGCACCAATAGTTAATTTCTTTATCGTTTCTTTTCCGTAAAAAGGCAAATAATCATTTCGAGTCCCATCCCAATAAGAAATGCTCATATTTCTTCCTAAATATACTTCTTCTATTGGATTATCATCAAAAAGAGCTTTATTATTATAACCATTAGGTCCCATTTCTATGCTTTCAGAACAGTCTTCTATGACAATTTTTCTTAATGATGTACAACCTTTAAAAGCACTATCACCAATTCTACGAACACTTTGTGGAATAACCATTTCCGTTAGAGATTTACAACCAGCAAAAGCACCTGCATAAATCGTTTCTATATTAGAAGGAATTATAATTTGCTTTAGGTTTTCACAACCATAAAACATACTTTTCCCTATTCCTTTAACTTTATCTGGTATACTAATTTCTGTCAAGTTTGTACAACCACCAAAAACATTATCTCCCCAATAAACAATACTACTTGGCAAGTCTATTTTCCCTAACTTGGTACAACCAAAGAAACATGAAGATAATATCATTTTGGTGTCTTTCGCTAAATTATAGCATTCTAAATCTCTGTCAGTAACTTTTATAGCACAATTACCTGCATATTGAATATTATCCAATATCGGTAATTTATCACAACCATCAAAAGCTCCTTCTCTTATTATTTTAAGGGATTGTGGCGTATTTATCTCTGAAAGAGAAGAACAACCTTTAAAAGCTCCTGTTTCTATTATTTCAAGAGATTGCGGTAATTTTATCTCAGAAAGGGAAGAACAACCTTCAAATAGATATGGTCCAATGCTTTTTACATTATCACCAATCGTTACGGTCGTCAATCCTGTTTGATTACTAAACGGAGAAACAGAATAACCTATGCTTGATAACATAGTTTTCTTTTTGAAATTTCTACCTAAATATAATTTTTGTAGAGGACAACCTATAAATAACGGCTGCCAATTATATTGTCCATAACCTAATGCTATATCCAAATCAGAATCTTCAAATTTAATAGTAGTTAGTTTATGGCAATCTAAGAAACAACCAGAACCGATTTTTGTAACGTTGCCAGGAATCGTAATCTCTTTCAAATTAAGAGAAAGTAATGCTCCTATTTTAAGCTCTTTTAGCGACTTAGGCAATTCAATATTTTCTAGCAATTCACAATGACAGAAACAATACTCTCCTATGCTTGTTACATTATTTCCAAATTCTATTTTAGACAAATTAGCACACTTGTAAAAAGCATAATCTCCAATTGTACTTAGATTATCTTGCATTATAACATTAGAAATACTTATACAACCAGCAAATGAATTTGTTGAAAGATAAGTTACATCAGAAGGTATTTTAAGTGTATTTATTTCAGAGCCATTCAAAAATAGTCTATAATTACCGATAGGCTCATATATATACTGACCACCAGTTGTATGGTACAAGTATTCATGTGCCATATTACACCATACTCTGAGATCGGAGATATTAATACTTATAATATTTCCGTTTGCAAAAGCTTTTGCTCCAATATTCTTTACAGTTTTAGGGATTGTGACCATTGTTAATTGAGAACATCTTTGAAAAGCATATTTTGCAATTCCTTTAACGGTATAGTTCTTTCCTTCAACTGTTATTGTTTCAGGAATAACAAGTTCATCAGCACATTCACTTGCAAGAACTACAGCAGTATTCTTAAAAGCATCAAGTTCGTAATTAAGTCCTTTATACTGAACAGAAGCTGTTGCTACTGTTGCCAATAAACTTAGTATCCAAGTAAATAAGATTTTTTCCATAAAGATTTGTCTTTTTATTTATAAAATATATACATAACAAAAGCACGAGAAACTAATCTTGCTCGTCACTTATTCTTGGTCGTAGAAAACCATTGCTTGATGGCGAACAGATAGAATCTCACGCTGAAAGTTATATAGACCCACGAAAAGTGTGCTGTCGAAGTTTGTCACCTTGGCACACAGCGAGAGCTGATTATACAACCTACTCGTGACACCTTCTCTGCTAAGCCATAGATTAGCATTTTGAATTTCCTACGTTTAGAATAATCAATGAGCAATGCGTTGACGACGCTTTATCTATGTCTGCAAACGCATTTTAGTGCGAATGTGTGCAAAAGTACAAAAAATAATTGAGAATTTACTATTGCGAACTGATATTTTCGAGAAAACAGAGATTTTACTACAAATTTCACCGCCTATATCAGTAAACAACCGAAAGCAGCTAATTTCATTGCGTTTGATAAAAAAAGTGTCTCTACAATCATGGAGAATAGAAAGAAGGAATTGTGGAATGGTGTTTTCATTTTCCGTAGCGGAAGATGTCAGAAACTGCGTTTCTTGCATGAATATAGGAAACCATAGAACAATACTTGAAGGAAAATTTGATTTAATGAAAATGAGCAGCCTAATTAGGCTGCTCATTTTTTTAGGTATTTGGGTCAACTCCGATGTTATTGCCTAATTATAAGAAATCATCAATTATCATTCCTTTTTAACATTTTTCAGACGATTTTTGCCGTAAAATGCCCGATTTAAGTTAAAAATAAAATTCAATTTTTCCAATAGCCTCTATCCTAATGGATTTCATTTACTTTGTACCCAAAAAGCTGTATAACTATCAATAATTCAATATGGATAACAAAGAAATCAACAAACAAGAGGAAACGGAAGGCACCCGAATCGACCGTGCCATCCAAAAGTTCGCCGACCTGATGATTCAGCGTTTGGAAAACAGCAAAAAAAAGGACTGGGAACAAGGATGGACAGAAGGTTCGCATGGCTTTGGTGGCCTTCCGCAGAACATCACTGGCAGAACTTATGTAGGTGGCAATGCCTTTTTGCTGCAGGTTCACACTTCCATGAGGGGTTTCCATGTTCCAGTCTACATGACGAGAACACAGATGAAGGAGAATGGTGTTCATATAAAAAAAGGTGAGCATTCTGTTCCTGTATTCAAGTGGGGACTCAATATCAAGGATGAAAATGGCAAGCGTTTGTCTGAGGATGCTTTTCGTGACTTATCCAAGGATGAGCAAAACAAATGTCAAGTACGTCCCTATTTGAAGGTTTTCAACGAATGGAACATAGACCAAACCACTTTTGAAGAGGATAATAACGAGAAATACCAAGCTATCCTCTCCCGATTCCAATTCCCGCCTATCAAGGATGATAAGGGTATGTATAAGAATGAAGCTCTTGATCGTATGTTTGACAAACAGGAATGGCTTTGTCCTATCCAAGTGGATCAAGAGGCAAAGGGAGCTGTTTACAATGCGAAGAAAGACGCTATTGTGGTGCCTATGAAGGCACAGTTCAACATTCACGATGAACTTGAGGAAATCTTCATGGATGGACAGGAGTATTATTCCTCTGCTATGCACGAAATGGCGCACTCCACGGGACATTCTAGTAGACTTGACCGTTTGCCAGAAGCTCAGTTCGGTTCGCAGGAATATGCTAAAGAAGAACTTGTGGCAGAGACTACTGCCTTTGTCATCGGCAATGCGATGGGATTTTCCAATAGAATCTCAGACAATAATGCAGCTTATGTAGATTGGTGGATACAAAAATTGCGTGAAGAGCCAAAGTATATCGTCACAGTCATGTCCGATGTCAACAAGGCTTCTCGAATGATTTTGGAAGAGATTGATAAGCAGAAGGTAAAGTTGGGTGAAAAGCCACTTATGGAAGGTAATCTCGATGGTATTGATGAACAGCTCAAGAATAAGGAACAGTTTGAGCAAATCAAACTTGACCAGATTTCTCAGGAAAAAGATGCCCCACAAGAAACACAAGTATCTTCGGTCAGTCCAGCTGAGAACCATTTTACGGCACTTATCCATAACATAGTTTCTGACAAGGACAGTGAGCATACCGTCTTACAGGTCAAAAGTCTATCAGAACTGCGAGACTATTATAAGGAGCATGAAGTATTTGGCTCATGGATTCAAAATGCTACAGATGAGCAGCTTTTGACGGCAGGAGCTTCCCTTCTTCCAAACATAGTGACAGAACAAAATACGAACAAAGAACAGAATATGAACGATTCTAAGAATAACTCGCATGAAATAAAGGATACTCAACAGGGTAAGCCGTATTACTTCTCATACCAGTATTTGCAGAGTACTGATGATACTCAGGAGTTCGATGACTTGAATACTAAAGAGAAATGGGATCAGTTGCTCAATCTGGCTCAAGAGTATGACCCTGGTGATGCTCTAACACAGTCCCAAATCACTAAAAGTGCAACAAGTAATTCAGGTGATAGCTTGTTAGCGGAAAATGAAAACTACGCAGTAGTATATAACAACAGTGTGGGTGGTACCTATGAACTGCTTCGCAGAGTGAGTGAGAATGATCTGAGAATGTCCATCGATAGCTATGGATTGGAGAAAGATGCCTCTGAGGCAGTAGTGGAGGTAGCCAAGAACATGGCCGAGGAAGAGATGACACTAAAACTCAGAGATAAAACACCTGCATTCACCATGCCAAATGGAGACCTCCTTCATTTTGAATATAACAAGGAGAAGGATTCCATTGACGTGGGTACCGTGAGCAATATCGGACTCATGGTAAAGCACAGTTTTCCATATGATCATGGAGCCACTTGGGAGAGAAATTTGGATGCTGTCATTGATAACCTTTCTGAAATGCCCGAATATCAGACGGTTGAGGAAGAAGCGGTTATGGAGGAAAAGCCAGAGAACTCTCAACATCAAGAAGAACAGCCGGCCCATGAGGATAGTAACATCCAAACCGATGTTGCAGGTAAAGCTGAACAGATTGCCCACACTGGAGTACCTATGCACGTGGCAGAGAAAGAAGCCAAGGCAATCTCTGATGATGAGCAACATGCAGCTTATCACCAAGTGGAAAAGGAGGCACAGCAAGATGTTTCACCAAAGGTAAGTGAGGAGACAGCTAAAGATGAACAGATTAGTACAGCTAAAGCTGCTACCCATGCATCCATTCTTCTTGGTGCACTCGAAATGGCCAAGTCTCATGATGGAGTTTGGATGAATGGTAAGGGTAAAAGCAATGCTGAGTTCTTGCATTTCAAGAAGCCTATTACGCCGTTCAACAATCTGATGATGAACTTGAACTCTGACTTGCAAGGTTATAAGACCAATGTTTACACCTCTTTTAACCCTGCCAAGGATAACGATATGCCGGTGATGAGAGGACAGACATCATTGCCTTTCAACTGGACAAAATGGGAATACCAAAACGTGACTAATCCAAACGATACAATTTCAAAGGAGCAATATGCAGAATTGAGTGATGCAGAAAAGACCAATTACGCGATTCATGCTACTCGTCAGCGTTTCCATATGTATAACATAGACCAGACGGTCATGCCTGCAAATGATGTGGAAGGTTATGGCTCTTTGGTCCGTGAAAAAGGAGAGCAGATCAAGAATTTCAGTAAAGATCATGCAAAAGAGCTTTCTGCTGAGACTGCCGTTTCATATGTCATGGAACAAGAGAAGAAACATCCTGATGCCATTATCCTCATCAGAAACAAGGATTTCTATGAGACTTATGGAGAGAAGGCTGATGTGATGGGAAAAGTCCTTGGCCTTCCTGCATCCACCAAGGATGTGGGTGGAAAAAAGATAAGCTATGCAGCCTTTCCTTATCATGCATTGGATAATTGCTTGCCAAAACTCATCAGAGCAGGTAATCGCATTGCCATGAATGATGGTCAAGATGTCGCAAAGATGAGCAAGGACGTTCCTTCTGCTCAGAAAATCTTGTCCACTGCCTATCAAACGGCTTCGCAGGTTGCGAAGTCATCTGGTATTGGGTATGAGAGAGTTATGGTGTTGCAAGATGCACAATATGATAAAGTCCAGGACAAGATCATTGTCAGCGGCATGAGTCCAAAGGGCGGTAATGAGGAGGTTAAAGCCATCCTTAAAGCCAATGATATCTATCGTGCCGTTGTGGGTTCTACTGGTCATGAACATAGATTGGACCGCACAGGCAGAAATAATCTTTTGCCAGCTGATGATGCCAAGCATGAGTTGCTAGTCAGAGAACTTACTGCAGGTGTGATGATGGCTCGTCAGGGATTACCGGCTACCTTCTCCCAAGAAAGTCAAAAGCAGATTCCTTACTGGGAGCGAGAAATCAAGGAGAATAGCAAACTGGTAGGTATCCTTGAGAGGGATGTTAACAATGCCCTTGAGACCATTGACAACCTCATGGCTAGCAGAAAGGTAAATTATGAGGCGATTAAGGGAGAACTGCCTAACAAAGACTTGCTCTCTTGCTCTAAGGATTTTTCCATATCTCGTGAACTCAACAAGTTACCTAGCATTGACACCAAGGAACTTGTGGTGGTCATGGATAGAAAGAACAAGACCGCCGATGTCATATTGCCTGCTGGTGCATCTTTGCAGGTAAACAATGAGGTTCCTGGTATGAATAAAAGACGTGTTGGTATCGCTCTTGGAAAAGAAGGAATCAAAGAGGTGAGCTTCTACAATGCAGGCGGTAGCCTTGCTTTGAAACAGCCAAACAGCTACTACAAGGACAAGGAGGTTACCGTGAGCAGACTCAAACAATATACGCTGCTTACCAACCAGACTATTGATGTGGCGAGTAAGGTCAACGAGAAGCAAGAGACCAAAATATTGAAGTTCCAGGCAATCCAGGATCATATGGGCAAGTATGCATTCTTTATTAAACCTGAGAATGAGCCATCCTTCTCCGTCTATCCGATGAAGGAACATCTCAACTCATATTTCAGTGTCATGGGCAAGGAAAATAAGAATCAGATGCATAATGCCTTGGCACGGAAATATTATGAGATGGCTTCAACCTATCCTGATTCCAAGCAGGAACTCATTATGCCAAACACAAAAGGCATAGATTTGAGCCGTGTGGAAAAGGTAAGAATTACCTCAGACAAGGAAAATCCTAAAGTGAAGGTTGTTATTGCCACCATTGATGGTGAACAAAAGAGACAGACTATCTCTAAGCAACAATGGTATAATCTGTGGCTTGCAGATGATATGGCAGCCTATAAGAAAGCTGTTGCAGCCGTAAGTTTTATCCCTACAGTCAACAAGGAAGTGCAAGTGGAGCAAAAAAACTCTGTGAAGGCAGATGAGAATCTCAAGCAAGAACAAATTCCTGCAGTCAAAGAGGAAAAGGAAGAAGTCAAGGAGAATACCCCCTCCAGAGGTTTTCACCGATAATATAAGTCCATAGGGTTGGCCTCGTGCCATCTCATGGACAACAAAATCATAGTAACATGGCAATAGACAAAAAAGCATTTTACGACAAATATGCAGCGGTGGCCATCGAACAACAGATCAAGTATGGCATACCAGCATCCATTACCCTGGCACAGATGGGATTTGAGAGCAGCTTCGGAACATCTAAGTTAGCCAGGAATGACTCTAACTTTTTTGGCGTAAAAAAGGGAAGTTCTTGGAACGGACCTGTCAGTTATCATTTGGATGACCATAAATATCCAGAGCCTTTCAGGGTATATAGTGATGTGAGGGCAAGTGTAGAAGATCACTCCAAGGTTCTCATGCTGCAGCGATACCAAAAGTATTGCGCTGCACGAAGCCCGCTCGATTACAAGGGATGGGCGGATGGCATTTGCAGAGGCGGCTATGCTAGTAATCCAAGCTATAAGGAAGCCCTGGTGGGAGAAATTGAGAGATATCATTTGGACAGATATGATAAAATGGCTTGGGATTATGCTCAAAAAATGGGTAAAACCATAGGCTTTGCTCAGAATATGGGAGCCCCACTTCCTATACAAACAATTTCTTGTGCCCTTCCAATCAACATGCAGGGGCTTAAAGCTACAGGATTGTTCAAGGAAAACAGGGGTGACCATCTGCATGGAGGTATAGACATCGCCACTGGTCACAAGAACTTACCTGTATATGCCACCGAGAACAACGGAAAGGTTGTCGCCTCCTGTAAAGGCAATGCTACAGGTAACATGATAACGGTCGAATATACTAAAGAAGACGGTAGCAAACTTCAATGTGTATATATGCATTTGAGTAAAAGAGATGTGAAAAAGGGCGACATCGTGCAAGCCGGCCAACAGATTGGTATCTCTGGCAATACAGGCCGCTCCTCTGGACCACACCTTCACTTTGAGACCAAGTTGCTTAACTCTCAGGGTAAATGGGAAAGATTTGACCCACGTGAGTATCTTGCTGCCATTGAAGGCGAGACTGGAAATTCCATACCCCTCATGAAGGATGGCAAAGACATTCTCGCTGAGTATCGTTCTCAATATATCAAGCAGCCGGTTACTTATCCACAGGCGGATATGTCCAAACAACTGTTGGCTCAGATAACCAACTCTAATGACCCTACCAAGTGGCTTTCCTGCCTGAAAGAGCAGAATGGTGAGCAGAATAATAACCGTGATGCCTTCTCGGAACTTATCTCAACATTATTCTCAGCAGCGCTGACAATAGCAGCAAGGATTAAGATTTCAGAGGCCATCAAAGCATCAAGTCGTATCCAAGAGGAAAATGAACAGGCGCTGTCCAAGGATGAGGAAAATATAGTAAAACGTGATAGGGAAAAAGTGGACGCATCCAAGCTCCAACTCCAGGCAAGTACTTATTTTGAGACAGAGTGTCCTGAGGAAAAGCAAACGCATTCTCTCAAGCAAGTGTAATAATTGAATATTCACCATTTAATAGACTAAGAATAATGATCAAATGTAACATCACAGCCTGTGGCATCATTGTAAGCAGTGCCCAGGAAAAGACTAACAAGGAAGGTGGCAAGTTCCTCGCCTTCACTATCGTGGTTCCTATAGAGGGACGAGACAAGAGTGTAAAAGAGCTCCATATTGGTGTAACAACCGAAGGTGATGCGTCAACTGCAGCCAAATATGCAGCTGGTAAAAAGGTCACCATCCAAGGCAATCTCTACATCAAGAAAGTAGAAGATACCCTCTACTATAATCTAAGAGCAGAAGGTGATATCAAAGAGAATGATACATCACAGGCCGACAAGATTGAGGGCAAGATGGAGTTTAAGGGTAAAATTGGCAAAAAAGGCTTGGAGAGCTACCCTACCAAGAACGGCGGAACGTTCAAGACTTTCTCTGCATTCTCTGCCGATAAGGATGGCGAAAAACGTGCCTTCACTTGGGTTAAGTTCACCTTGAACCAATTCCTTGATTATGCAGCCAAGGCTGGTGAGTATGTGGAAGTTCATGGCGATTTGTTGTTAGACGTATATAAGAACAGTCTGCAGATAGGTTGTCGTGTTTCCACCATCTGCCCTTGGGACTTAAACGTTTCCGGGAATGCTAATTAGCAAGTTTTAAAGAACATATAACTTCCAGATAGGGAATGCTTGCCTCGTCATAATGGTCCTTACCATAGCTTTGGCAATCATCCCTATCTGCTCTTTCGTATAAAGCAAGTATGAATAATACAATGAATAAAAGTTTTGGGGAACGGTTCGTCATGGGATGGCAGTCTATCTTTGGTAAAGGCGAAGCAACCGGTAAGAAGAAACCTTTTCCCAAGGATCACTTCTTTTCTTCTGAGGAAGTAGATTTTCTCTCTTCTTCCACGGATGAGCTGAATATCCTGGAAAAATGGGCGATTCAGTTGAGCAAATGGGCTAGAGATAAGGCTCAATGGGATAAGAAACTGCCTGGAGTAAAATGGAAGGATGGTATTCTCACCACCTGGATTGATGGAGTCCCGCAAGCTGACACAAAGACAAGGCAAGCTGAACGTTTGCAAATTTTGAAGGTAGAAGGCTATCATATCCCCTCACACTATGAAACCATCATCGAGGATAAGGTGGGAACTGATTTGGTTGGTAAGTTTTTTAAAAATACAAGCAGTAAGACAAATCCTGTGATTATGGTGGATGTCTATCATCGGGATATGCAGAAGGGACCTACAGTTTCTATCTCATCTTATGATAATCCCGCTTCAAATCCAAAGCTTCATGAATTGACATTGGCAGAGTTTCAGGCGATGCTATCTTCCCAAAAGTTCAAGCGTTTATCTCTTAATGAATCCACGGACTGGAAACAAGAGAGGGAGAAGATTGGGATAGCTGGCTCTGAACTCAAACAGTTAATCAAGGACATAGGGCGTAGCTATCCTCCTACCCTAGGTGGTTCATTCTCTGCAGACTTGCAAGAGGTTCTTTATTCTAAACATTTTGGAAAAAATATTATTCCTCAAATGTGGACTCTTTCAGGTGATTCCGAGATGGCTGTAGGAGTATACATGGCTGAGAAGTGTGACAAAGTTCACCATGTTAACATCAATGCAAGCAATGCTTATCTCCATCAAGAGCTCATCAATACCGTCAAAAATTTGGTTAACAGAGAGAATTTGGATGCGCAATTGGATAAGCTAACCACTTTGATGGGTAATAAGATAGGTGATACTACAATTGTTGCGCTCAAGGAAAGCCATCAAATCGCTACTTCTCATGGCATGATTGATGGTTTGGTTTTATCTTCCAATAGGAAGTTGTCGGCCTTCAAGAACCCTAACCATGAAGAAGTATCCCTTACTTTAGATGATAATCCGTCTATTCGTGAGGGGCTGATAGAGGAATGTTTAAGAGAAATCAAACTCTTAAACAGAGAAAGCAAAGCTCATTCAGAACGTCTGCAAATGCTTACCAAGGAATTATCCTTGATTCTAGGCGGGCAAGATGAACTGAATAAGCGTATGAGTAAGTTTGAGTTTCAACAGAAGAGGATTCAGGAGGAACAAAAGCGACAACTCATTCCTGTTCACGATAATACAAAAGAGGAGATCAAAGACATCAAACCCTACTTCGACTCCTTGAAAGACAAGAGCAATGCCCTTTCAGGAGACGTTGAACTACTCTTATCTGGCAGTGAGGTGAGTAACTTATATAGCCGATATGAATCCCTTGAGGAAGAGTATTATGGTAGTGTTTGCTTCCTCTGCCCAGAGGACAGAAAGGATTTGGAAGACAAAATCAACCAAAGCTATACGAACTATAAGAATAAGGTAATGTCTCTTGTGGAAACCTATCAGGAACTTTCTCAAGGCGCAGCCTCCCCTGCTCCACGGCAAGAAGTTATCCAACTTCATGAACTCTCAGAAGCCTTCGCTAGCCCAGAGAAGGGACGATGGCACACTGATGATTTCAAGCAAAAAGAGGCCTATATTCGATATGGTAAACTTATAGCAGAGAAGTTAAACTTGCAATTAACCTATCCGGAAATTCCTTGGTTGCAAGCTCCAAAGGCCATACCTCACAATTCTCATGGTGATGCCTATCAAGGTAAAGATGCTCTTGTCTTGGCTCTTTTGGCGGAAAAGGAAGGTTACGAATTACCTTTGTATGTCACCCAAGAAGAGATTCAAAAGGCGAACTTAAGAGTTGATATGAGAAAAGAGCCGTTTCCTCTCATCACAGGACAGGGCATCCTGCTGCTGTATAATATAGAGCAAACTGACCTTCCTCAGAGAGACCCGTCAAGATGGGAATGGTTGAAATCACGCTTTGGCCAGCAAGACCAGGCAAGTGTGTCTTCCCTTTTAAGATTGAAGGAGGTGGGATCCTACCCTGCCAACATCCACTTTGATGGTAAAAAGGATATTGCCAGCTATAGCAGTAAGGAAGATTGTATCCATCTGTCACCTCAAAACCGCTATGATAGACAGGATGACTTTTATAGAGACCTCTCGATAGGCCTTATGAGAAGTACTAGAATCAGGGAGAGCCAGATAACTAGTTATGAGAATCTGGTTAAGGAAGATTTGCTTGCCCATATCGGTGGTGCCATGATTGGCCAGAAGTATCAGTTTGAGGTACGAAGCTTGAGCCATAATAAGTTTTGGAAAGAACTCCTCCAAGATAATCCATCGTTCACCAAGAATGCTCTTGCGGCAGCCGAACGCTCCACTGGAATCATCTTTCAGTATGCAGAAAAGGCAAGCACATCGGAGAACTATGGAAAAAGCATTGACCTAAGAAGCACCACTCCCATCGAGCAAGATGTAGATGGCAATGGCATCGTGGAAAGCCAAGAGAACTTGGCTGCCGATAATAAACAAGGAGCTAATGAGGAGTCATCCAATGAACTTCCTAGTCCTCATCATGCCTTGAAAACTAAACATACTCGATAACCAAATAAGGGTGCGTCATGGACTTATGACACACCCTTATTTGGTTATTTCTTTTCAATCCATATAAAAAAAGCTTATTTCGTGTTTAGATTCAAAGTATTTTCTATAAAACGAAAAAGATTTCCCTCGCATAGGGTAACTATAATTGGAGGAATAAGTAAAAAACTGTATTGGCAGGCACACTACATACTGCACTTGCGTAAAAGCCTAAATGTCACTTTCAGTATACTTTCCTGTTCGAGTTTTACCCATACTGACTTCCATAGCCTCCCATGACATGAAGTTAATTTGCAAAAGAGATCTAACCCATCACAAAGATAATAGCCTTATCAGGGAAGGTATATCATGGTCATCCGTTGTTTGCGGACTCTTCACGATCTGATTTGAAGTCAGATTGTTAAAAAGGAATTCTGGCAAAGAGGGTAAGACGGATAAAAACTTAGCTATAAGCTTGGCATTCTCATTCATTTTTATTACTTTTGCACCAAGAAAACATTATTAGTACAAGATCACAAAATTATTTTATGGACCAAAATTATATAGAATACGATAGCAATCTTGACGATTTCTTTGATCAAGCACCAGGTGAGTCAATGAACTGGCAGCCAAATTTGTTTGCAAAACTCGTAAATTACCTGCAAATCTCCACATCTCCCGATGTTATCAGAATGGGAATAATTGCTGGAATAAGAACAGCAGCCCCATCAGAAGCTGAGCTACCTTCCACTTGGGATGAGGTGGAGAACATGCGCCGGTATGTGGATAGCGTCAATAGAGGTCTTGGTCTTCCTGATGATGCCAATCTCATTTCCTTGCTCCATTCCTCACAATGGCCAAGCTATGGCCTATTCTCCATGAATTATATTTCTGAGAAGAACATTGATTACAAAGGAATCTGCCTTGATGAACAAACATCCCTCTCTTATGCAAGCGTGGCATTTTTAATCGCTTTGGTCAAAGGTATGAGCATGATTAACTTAAAAAAGCCAAAAGCTCAGGAGAATGATGACCATATCTATACCCTACTTATCCCTAATCAGTTTGCCTCATTTTCTTTCACATCATTCTTAAATGTCGCAAACAACCGTCTTTTAGGTAAAGCAGAAGTTACCAAAGAGCAGTTAGATGACCTCATCAGTTTATCTTTCAAAAAACGATATTGGAAAATGGAAACATCCTTGAAAGGAAAAGATAGCGAACTCTTTATATTCGTCCTTAAAAGTATCATTTCCGACATTCTTGGCATCAATCTTGACATCGATACAACTTCTTTCACCTTGCTAGCCAAAAAAGAAGAGCTTATCGCTGCAACTCCTGAAGGAATTACACTCACTGAAAAGGAACTGGAAACACAAAGCATCTCCATAGCCAAAGCGGTAGAAATAGTATTGACCAAATACAATCAGCCACAAACAAGAGAATCCATCTTAAATGACATCATCCAATATAGACCAGATATCAAGGAAGATAGCCTCAAAGCCACCATTGGTAAACTACATAGAAGTTCCATCGTAAACTACTATGAAGGTGGTCTCATAGGAATTAAAGGAAAACGATATGGTAGGGGCTATAAGGTTGTAGACAGACTCCAAAAGGTAAAAACGCAAGCATAAAAAAGATAACTCCTCTCTTTAATCTCAAAAGAGAGGAGCAAAAATGTCTTCGGGACAAATTTTAGCTATTTAAGATTCCCTACATATCCGTCAGAAAAGGATAACGCCAGTTCTATCTTAGAAGCAACAGTGTCTTCTGAGACTAATAAATAACCAGTTTTGGTATTTCCTCTAAGTTTTCTGAACAATTCCTGTGCAGGTTTGATGCTTCCTTGGTTTCCTTTAACAGAAGCTTTAATACTCCATTCCCCCATCACAACACATAGGGTGGACTAACATTAAAACTCCATTGTAACTTAAGGTACAAACAATGTTGTCACCTATCTCTGGTTTTTGCTCTTGGAAATTTGTATTGATAAATGTTTTTATCTCTTCTTCAAATTTCTTATTACAAGCTTCCTCATATTCTGCGCAGATTGTATCTTTAGCTTCAAGGATATCGGCAGGAACTGTCGATTACACCGATGGAGAGTGCGTAAGACTTGCATGCAAACATTCCTTGAAGAAGTCGGAATCCCACAAGCCTTTAGCTTGTGGGTAGTTCAAATAAATATTGCTAAACTTATAGCCACCCTCTTTCAGACAAAACATTCAAAAGTGTTAAATTAGGGGATTAATTCTGCGAATTTTGGTGGATAGAACTATACCCACTACCTTTGTACCCGATAAGTTATAAGGCTTTAATAAGCTGAATAACAAAGTATTCACTTAAATGTATAAATCAATGGCAATTCAACTTAAAATTTCAACAGGAATCACTGAAGATGATATCATGGAAGACCACTATAATTATTACAATTTTGAGATTATTTATTGTAATAAGGATCTCCAGCCGAATGACCCGAACTTCGAAGAGGTAGCCGGTAAAGGATCAGTTGGACTGTATCTCGTTGAACGAGCGCAAAAATACAAAGAGCCAGACGTACACATGCAGTCATTTATGGAATCCAATCAGTTCCAAGTTTATAAGGAATTTTTTGATCCAAATACAACTAACTTGAATGAAAAGTATGAGAATCTTGTTTTTGAATGCCAAATGAATTCCAATATATTGGTAATTAACAAGATAGAAGTCCTTCCTGAATTTAGATGTAAAGGTATCTTTAAACGAGTCATCAACCTTTTGCGTCACTTTTTCTATGGGTGCTACGGCATAGAAGCAACAACTGCCATCCCAGTTCAGCTGAGTGATACTTTCAATTATGAGTTAGAACAGACACCTTGGAGGCAAGAAATGCAATATGGCAAATTCTCTCAAGATTCAAAAGTAGCACGAAAAGCCGTGAAGATATTGATGGAAAAGAGTCAATATTGTAGAGCCGGAAATACAGATATATATTATCACATTCCTGGCAATGATGGAATTTTTAGAGACGCTGATTATTGCTCACATAACGTTAGTGCTGAACGATCCAAACAACAACGTGATAAACCTCTTAAATGATGGATTTCAAAAAATGTTTGAAAAAGACTACCATCTAGTTCAAATTTACATTGAACACAGATAGTAGTCTTTAAAGCTGTATATTATATTTCCCTCACATCTAAGAACATTTGAAAAACATATTCTTCATTACATTTGATGTTAATTGAAACCAGCAGGTTGATGGATGTATGTAACATTATTCTATTAACTAATTTTACAAGATAAGCCATTGTCTATCTCATCTTTTATCTTAGAGAAATTAGCTAAGACCTCGGTTGTTGGCATCATAACAGTTTTCCGACCATTATCCTCGGATGTTGAGCCCTTAAACATTGGTAATTCAAAAATCTTACTTAAATCAAAATTTTCACGTTTAATATCACCACGTTTAAACAAATAAATTTGACCATTTCTTGCATCATCACTTAGAGTTAAATCAATGGCTATATCATATTTTTTATGATCTGTGAAGAGGCACACATACGAATTTTCATTGTAACAGTTAATGATTTTCCAATTTGAAGCTTTTTCACCACTCACAATCCAATCATTGCCATACAAGTATATATCCCTATAATTATTATAAGAACTATAAATAATTTGACAGAATCTCGGATCTTTTATGCAAAGCTGTCTTCCCCAAAAACCATCATTAAATTTAATATTTCCCTGATTATCATTAAAGAAGTTCATGCTCTCAAAATATTTTATAAAGAAATATAAATCACTAGAAGCATTAGAAGTTTGATTTAACCAATTTGTAATCATCATGATTTGGGATTCATGAATATTATTCTCGGAAAGAGAATTCAAATACTCACCAAAATTTGATGCCAATTGTGATAGATTGCTTTTCTCTGAGAAAAGACGTTCATTCCAATCGGTCAAATGATACAAGAACGAATAGTTTGTACTGTTTGTGCTAACAGGATAATCTTTCATATTCGCAAAGCAAGCATATGAAATGGCCGTTAAATCTGATACAGTTTGGTTATAATTAAAGAAAATCTTCTCGAACTTCTCTGTGATTACCTTGAAATCATGAATGGTAAAGAAATTATCAGAACAAAGCGCCCCTGACCATTTTACAAGATTTGAGACACGCCCTTTCAGAAGATTAGAATATCTACTTGATAGGTTGTTAAATATTGATTCTATTTGTTGGCGACAATTCGGATTTTTTCGATAAATAGCTAAACGCATTCTCTCTTCAGGAGAAAGAATCTTCTTTGCATGAATGCTTGTATCATCAAGTAATGTACAAACATCACAATTGGCAATATTCTTGAAATATTCCATCAACAATATTGCATCCGCAATTTGATTTGATTTACTATTTATATCTGTATAACGAGTCATATTTTCAAATAGTCTATATACTCTCTCTATATCTAAATCTGAAGGATTTTTCGCATGAAGCATAAAGGCCAAAACCGGTAAAACAACAAAATAATCCTTCAAAGTCTTCTTTTTCCCCACAATTGCTTTATCTGAGAGATTCAAAAGGTCACAATTTTCCTTCAATGCAGGATTATCAGCAATAGACTTATATACTGAAAAAACAGAATCTATCATATCCACAGTAATATCTTTGTATGGGAAAAAATACTTATCCTCAGATAAATATTCAAGCATAGCATCCATGGGATTGTATAGAGCTGCAACAATCCTCAAAAACTCGTACATTCCGGCATCTGATGTGTCAGAATCTTCTGCTCGGTTTTCATATTGCCAAAAATAGTTGTCAATTTTTTCCCAAATTGCACTATTCTTCTTCCAAACTTTTTCATTCTCTGTTCCATTTGTCACAACAAGAGGTTTTAAGTTCTCAGTTGAAGACAATGGCTCACCTGTAGTGTTGATGATCACGAAAGTTTCCTCTCCTTCTTCACGGCCTCCCATATCATAATAGATAAAAAGAAGCTGGCTAGCAACATAATGACCAAAAAGACTTATCTTATTTATATCGTCAGAAAAGTTTTCCTTTATCAAAGTCTGTATTGTATTTAATGCAGCTAACATGCTTTTTATAGTTGGGTCTTCATTATATTCTACAAACCACCATGGTCTACTCATAATATAATCTGATGGAGATTCATTGCTAACAAAATCTGAATCAATAAAAAAATGGCATACTAAATCTGACAAAAAATATAATGAGGAATCTCTTATTGCATACAACAAAGTAGGTTCCTTATCATCGTCTTTTAACTCAAAATCAGAAATAAGATAATCTTTAAATTCATTTTTTAATGAATATAGATTGAGCATGCCCATTAGCAAATATAGTGTAGTCAAACGCTGTTGACCATCACATAATTGTAAGTATGGACGCTCTTTTTCGTAATATCCATAAATGAGTCCCATAATAAGTTCTTCGGACTTATTATTAGTGAAATGCGTAATTAAATTTGAAACAAAGTCTGAAACTAAACTTCCAACGGTACCCCAACAATATTCTCTTTGCAAATCGGGTATGACTATTTTGGCATTGTCTGAATTTACAAACAACCCTTCCATATTGTATGGATGGCTGGATTGGAGTTTATGTCCAATCTTTTCATTAATGTCATTCATTTTTGTTTAATTTAATAAAGGTTCAACTTCATGTATTCGCTTGGCTATATCTAAAATAGCATCCTTCTGATTTTCGCAGATTGCATTTTGGTCAAATTTCTCAAAGCGACCAAATGAGAATACTGTATGTAAAAGATGACGACTGGCAAACATATCATCCTTATTCAATTCAAAATAACTCTTTCTTTTATCTTCTGGCATCTTATTACCAAAAGAAGAATTGTTGTTTTTATAAAGGAGCAACAAATTTCCTAAGCTATGTTCTGATATGCTATCTACTTGTACATTTTCATATTGACCAAATTCAGCTTGATAAGTATTCCAAGCATTTTCTATAGAAGCTCTTGATATAAATGTGTCCATCTGATAAGATTTCTCAATACTTGAAGTTTGAATAAATTCTCCCTTTTTTGTTATTTTAAGTCCCTCAAACTCAGGATGCAATTTACCATCACCACCTAGAATTTCATTATTCTCAACATGTAAAACCTTGGATTTGGGATATACATGTTCCAGAGAACGGTTACTCCAAATAGAGAAATCGAATTTTCTATCTAATTCCGAATCCCTTTCAACATTACGAACTAACAGATAACGGTAGGCCAACTCGCTTCCAGTATGATAAAGGTTGCCATCAGTAATTGACTTTAAATATTTACCAACATAATCCTGGTCTAAATCATTCTTAGAAATCATAGTATATGTAAATCCAAGCAAAAGCAAATTATATAACGTATGCAAGTCTTTAACTTCAACATCAGGCACTGTCGATGAAGCAAACTGATTCTTTATAAACTTTATCTTATCTTCAGGTCGATCTATAAAGCGCATGATGATTCCAAATTGATTATATTGAACAGCATCTGTATAAGCTATTTCGAAACGATGTTGGCACTCTCGTAACTGTCCGAACAAGTTTTTGGCAGCTTTGGCTACATTTTTAGTTGAATCAAGATAGTTTTCATAAGCACGGAAGAGATTGTCAGACTCATTTTTAACATCAAAGACAGTTTTCAACAGCCAACCCATTGGATTACTGCAGTTATACATTTGCTGTACTTCTTTCTGATTCCACCAATGAAGCCATCTATCCCATTCATGGGCGTAACGGCTTCGTAAAGAAATATTGTCCCATTCACTTGCCATCTTATTTGTATAACCACCAGTACCCAATGAAGCACGGCGGAGCAAATCAGCTTTAATTAATTCATAATCAGCCATATTTGCCTTATTACCATTCATCATAGTAAATGTAGATACAGCCAATTTTTCTTGAATAGGAATTATTAAGAAGAAAATATGGTCATACAAATACTCTATAACATCATGATGCTTGTCATTAAAAAGTTCATGACTTTTTATTAATCTAACCGTCTTCTTGAAAAAAAACACATCTTGAGTTGGTTCCTTCTGATTTTCATCACAATTAGTATCTGCGGAAAATTCATCGAGCCATTTTTGAGGTGACTCACTAACCTCTAATTCTGCACCTCTAGTACTTTCATATTTAATGTTAAAAGCACTATCACCTAAAGTTTTAAGTAACAGATAAAAGAATGTACTTCTTTGCTGTCCATCAATGACATTATACACAGGGCTATCAAGGGAATTTCCTATGGTTATTCCTTGAACAAAAATATCTTTTTTATTGTTATCAAAACCTTTTTTAAGAGTGTCAAGCATATAAGTAACAGAATCCCTGCTACCATCATGTTTCTTACCCCAAATATATCCACGTTGATAACATGGAATCTCTATGGTGCGATTTCTAATGTATTTACCTAAATTTATTTTATTACTACTCATGATAATAGTTTTTTATACTTTATAGTTCCCAACTTTGAAAATATACAGATTTTAAAGATCATCCATTATTTTCTTGCGAGTCTCAGAAACATTCGCATTATCAATGTATTTTAAGATTATAGAAGCTTCATCATAATCTTTCTTGCCCATTGTCAGCTGTATTCTACCATTTTCTGTAGTAAACTCAGAAAGATAATGGCATTCATCATTTAATAGTGCATAGAACTTCAAAAAGTCTGAAGTAGGTTCTTGGTTTGAAAAGCTTTCTGTTACGTTTGGTATTCCATACTTCTCAGTAAGGAGATTCTTAAACGTATTATAATCACTTATAATACTAGACCATGATTTCTGACCAGGCAAAAATACAACTACCATATTTACTTGATCCTTATCTGAAAAACGAACGACACTTATGATACAATTTTTGGTAGCAGCGAACTCACCTTGAAGAAGAGCAATACCTTCTTGTTGTCCTAGATAAGTATACCCTTTACTTTTGAGTTTATCAACGAAACTATTCAGGGAACCTTCCATTGGTATCCCTTTGAATTTCATGTGCTCAGACTGTGCAGAACAAATGCCAACTGCAAAGAAAAGCAGCAAAGATGTCAATAAATGCTTCATACTAAAATGTTTTAGTTCATATTTTATAATAAGATAGAGATTCTTGCATCTCCTTTTTAGCTGCAAATATAATAAAAGTCAGCCACATATTGGATGTAATTAACAGTTTTAAATAAAAAAAGTATCGCACCACCTGTCCCAGGCAGTGCGATACTACATCATACAAATAATGTTTTTTGACAAATCTTTACCGTATTGAAACACTTATATATTTATGAGAGATTAATTTCCTTTGAAAGCCATGCGACATTCATGAGCCACATGGCTTTACTATGAATACTACATCAACTACAAAAAATTGCACAAACCTCCCAAATAGCTTCACCCACAGCATCCTCATCCAATCGAATGGGGCAAAATGTACCTTGGTGAGCATAGTTTAAGAAATCCACAACCATCCACCATTTATGAATGTCATCTTGAGAAACACCAGTTTCCCTGGCGCATGTATCTTTATCTAAAGACAATGGATTCTTATATCTCCAAAGCGCTATATTCACAGCTTCCATAGATTCAAATAGCTCATTGAGTAACGGCTTATTAACTTGCCAGTCACTAAAGTCTATCTTATCAGAAGTTTCGTTCTGTTTTTTTGAAACATCAAGAGTATCCAAGAACAAGCCGTTATACTCATCCAAGAAATCCTTGGCAGTATCCTCATCCTCCGACTTACCTTCATCCTGACACCAGAGCTTGAATCTATCAATCATCCCTAGGGAATGATGCTCTATATATTGCAAAGCGGTAATGGTATCTTCTTCATACCATTCCAGGAGTTTCTGCTCCTTTTGATATCCATTTAATATCATACCAATCCTATTATGTAAGTAAATACTATCGATGCATACCAGACGAACGAGCCTGATTAACCTGCTCCTTCAAAGCCTCTTGCATCTCTTGGGTATAATTGTCCTCAGGTACGTACGAGAGCTGGCCCTCATTGACCCAGCAACCATTGATGCCAAAACTATAACGTGGCAAATCATCCTGGCTAACCACCTCATTCCAGCGTTCGATTCCTCCCTCTACCATTCTAATACCCACATCCTGTGTAAGGTCTAGGCCAAAGGTAACTTGGGCTTCATCCTTTTCTAGCGTCAACACCTCACCTAATCGGAAAGCCTCCTTCTGTTCCTCTTCCATATCCACTTGTCTTCCCAAAACACCAAGGTTGTGCTGGATGACATGAGCTGGCATGGATATAATCTGATGGGTTGCTCCATCCAACTGGTAATAGAGATTGTCAGCTTCCGAATACAAAACCTTTCCATCTCGAAGAATCTTTTGCTGTTGAAGTTCAAAGGTTTCAAGCAAGGTACTTTCCCCGTAAGGCATAAACATGACATCAACGCCATCTTCTGTCCTTACCAGAGAAAGTCTTGCTGAAGAAATGACATGATTACCTTTTTTATCCTGAATACTAATGGGTAAAAGTGGAGTACGCTGCCCATTAAGCAACGTCTCCAATACCTTCATAGGAAGGTCTTCCACCATCTCTTTACTTAATCCAAAGGAAGCCAATACTTCAAATGGAATCTCGTTATCCTGAAATTTTTCTACCTGTGTCATACTTATTTGAATTTGAACGGCTGCAAAGGTAAGGGTAAATCTTGATATAGCTACCATTTCCAAAATAAAACCTCCAGTTTAACACTTTAGCTGCTTTTTCTTGACAAAATAACAGGAAATATGTTAAAAATAAAGTTCTATTATGTTTCCACCCTCCATTTTGCTCAATTGCCCTACCTTTGCACCATAAATTTAATAAAAAGGTAACACATGAAAAGATATCTAAGAAGAATAACAATGAGCCTATTATGCTTTCTGTCCTTGGGTCTGCAAGCTCAGGAAAGAAGCATCCAAGAAGACTATTGGTTGGATAAATACCTATCAGTAAGCTATCCCTTGAAGTCAATACACATTACTTCCGTCTATGGAACAAGGATTGATCCGTTTACAGGGAAGCCCAAACTTCATAATGGTATAGACCTCTCTGCCAAATACGAAAAAGTATTCGCCATGTTCGATGGAAAAATCTCAAAAGCAGGATATGACCCTGTATCCGGTAACTTCATCACACTTCAAGCAGGTAACTATACCATCAGCTACTGCCACCTTTCAGAGGTATGGGTAAGAGAAACGGAAATGGTGTATGCAGGGCAAGTACTAGGCATCAGTGGCTCCACTGGCCGTTCCACCGCTCCCCATCTCCACCTCTCTAGCCGTCTGATGGGCAAGCCCCATGACCCTTACAACCTGCTTACCTTTGTCAGGGATACCAAGCAAAGAGCTGTGGAAGCATTGGGCTTGGAGCAAGGAAAAGCACTCAGCCCGGAGGATTTCCTGCAAAAATACGCCTCCATGGCCATGCGCCAACAACAAAGATATGGCATCCCATCATCCGTCATTTTGGCACAGATGGCCTTTGAGAGTGGCTGGGGCAATAGCAAACTGGCGCAGGCTGGACATAATTTCTTTGGCATCAAGGCAAGTCAAAGCTGGCTTCAGCAAGGCCTTCCCTATAGCCTGCATGATGATGACAAGCCACAGGAAAAGTTCTGCAACTTCTCTTCACCGGCTGAAAGCATGGAATACCACTCCCGCTTGCTCATGAGTGAGAGATATAAAAAATGCCGACAGTATGCACCCACGGACTTCCACAACTGGCTAACTTGCATCAAAGCTGCGGGGTACGCTACCAGCAAGGATTATGTAAGAAAGTGCGAACGTATCATCCTTCGCTATAAGCTATACCTGTACGACCAGATGGCAGAGCAAATGTAAACAACACATTATAATATAGTATTTGACAACAATGAAAAAGTTTAAACTATCATTTCTAGGACTTTGCCTGGCTGCTATTTCTGCCCAGGCGCAAGTAGTGTACTCGGAGAATGAGCAGAACTATGTGGCTAACATGACCACAACACACAGCTCTTTAGTTTCAACACATACAGAAGTGCAGCCTTCTTTTCAGAAAGCATCCTTCAAACTCTCCAAGATACAGGATAATTGGTTCGCTTCTGCCAAGATGGGGGCAAGCGCCTTCATAGGCACCCCCCAAGGATGTAGTGACCTCCTTGATAGAGTGACACCTTCGGCTCAGTTCAGTTTAGGTAAATGGCACTCGCCTTACTTCGGCACTCGCTTTGGTTTTCAAGGATTGGAAATGAAGGGAGCAGATCTTATTAAGCAGAAGTACCAGGCTTACCATGGTGACTTGATGCTGAACCTCTCTTCTATCCATCGACAGGACTATACAACCATGCCTCGATGGAACCTCGTTCCTTATGTAGGAGCAGGAGCCATCCATAACAAAACCCTAAGAAAGACGGCCTTTTCCTTGCACTATGGTCTGGAGTGTAACTATCGTTTCGCCGCCCGCCTGTATCTGACTGCTGAACTCGGCGGTCTATCCACTAGCAAGAACTTTGATGGAACTGGTCAGGGACATCAATTGGGAGACCATATCATTCATGCCAGCTTAGGCCTTACCGTGGGTATCGGCAACCAAGGCTGGGAAAAGAAGAAACTCAAGTCTATGCCATATTATACACCAATGGAGATCAGAGAAAACAGTTCCTATCCAAAGAATGACTATCGGGGACTCCGCCAACTGAAGGAAAGAATGAATAGCGTAACAAATTCCGAATCTGTTACACATGCTGAAGGATTCGATGCGCCAATCTTATTTTTCTTCAAGATTAACACCACCCATCTCATTGATACCCAACAAAAGGTGAACATTGCGGAGATAGCAGCAGCCGTGAAGGAATATGACCTCAAAGTCAAGATTATCGGTGCTGCTGATAGCAGAACTGGCAGTCCTTCGTTCAATCGCAAGCTGAGCGTGAAGAGAGCCAAGTATATCGCCAAACTCCTCATGCAAGCTGGTGTGCCTAAGGAAAAGATGAGTGGTATCAGCCAGGGAGGTATAGACATCTATCAGCCATATACCGCCAATCGTCACACCTGCGTTATCTTACAAAAAGAGGTAGAACACTAATAAAATTTCGAATATGGCAACAAGAAAGAATACAAATCCAAGATGGGACATTGCTCCTCAACTCCAAACCACGCTCAATGCCAATGGCATGCAAGCTCACCTGGCGCAAGATGCAGCAGGTAACTATCAGCTCATCACAATGGCTCATAACACCTCCACACCCAGGTACTATCAAGTGAGTGAAAGGCAAGTGGAGAATCTGAGAAACGGTGGCACTAACTTCTGGAACAAAAAGGCCTATGAGACCTTCACGTCCATTGTGGGAAAGGACTATTATATGCCTGGCTCCTGGGTTGCTGCCAAGAATGCCAACTCCCCAGTGAATAATGGACTTTGGGGACATACTATCGGAAGAGGTGAGTATGGCTATCGAGGAGGCCCACGATTCCGTCCTTTTGTGGGAACCAGATATGGTATGTTCAATAGTTTTCTTCCGGGCTATCCAGGAATGGGGCCAAGAGGCTTTCACATCAGAAGAGTGGAAGGAAGACCTTTTTTTGCCTATAGTGCTCCTGTGGTAATGGACCGTCCTGATGGCCGTTTAAAGCCTGGAGAACTCAAATCCGGCTCATACGGCTTTTATGATAAGGGAAATCAGCAAACAGATGTCCTTGATCATTTAGAAATCAAGATCAAACCCAAGATTTTGGTGCGTCCTAAAGGCCAATCTGAGCCACTGGATAAGGTCATGGGATCAAACCTCTATCCTACTTCAGAACTCTTCCAACATATGCTTGCCTCCCATGGAGTTATCATCAATGAGAAAGATAAGACACTGACCATCAAGTCTTCATCTGTCAATAAGGACTTACAGTATAAGCTGATGGATGAAGAACTGGAGAAGCTTTTGGCAGAGAACTTTAAGCATACGGACAATAAAGGTAACAAGGGAAAAAATGGGGTTACGGTGGATGAACGTATCGCTATATTGAATAAGGTCATAGAGGGAGACTTCGCTGACAAAATTACTCGTGCCTCCCTCAATACCAAAGACTATGTAGACATCAAGCTGCGCCCTGAGAAAGAAAAGGAAATCTATCTGGAGCAAGAGGCTGCCCTAAAAGATGCCCAAATGATGGATATCATCCATTTGAAGGAGCCGAGACAGGACTACCATACAGGCTTTATTGACAAATGGAATTCCATCGGCGTGGTAGATGGCAGAATGCTCTCTTTAGAAAAGGGCTTCTATCTTCCTAACAAAGACGGAAGAAGAGTCAGCGTAGGAGAGATTCAAGCCTATCCTATCCATAATGGAGAAAAGACGAGCTTCCGTATGACTGCCGTCATCAATAACCAGGTGATGAGCAGAGAAATCAGCAAGGAAGACTATCTGAGATTCATCAACTATGATGACGAGCACCGGTTGGAACTGTTTGACAAAACCTTTGACGAGGTGAAAATCAAAAGTTCAAGCAATGGTCGAAACGAGGATGGCATTCTCTCTGGCAACATTGACACTGCAAATGGAGTTGTCAAGCTAACAGGCAACTATAGCTTGGTAAACTCATCATCAAAGGCTGTCATCACATCTGCCATGGCCTGGAAAGACCAAATCTCGGGCAACTATCTCATCAACATGAGAGACTCCAAGGATGTGGGCATGTGGTCATTCAAGATTTCCGAGGAGCAATATCTAAGATTCAAGAATGCCACAAACGATGAACGTGCCAAGATGCTGACAGAGTTCATCCCTATCAAGGATGAGCAGGGAAACAAACTGCAGGTTGTCAAGGACTTGATACTGCCGCTTTCTCATGCAGAGCAAAACTTGGACACAGGAATGTCCAATGAACGACTTTCCAAGGGTGTCGGCTTGAAAGGGATACCTGCAGAAGGACTCTCCAAGCAAGACCTTCATCAGCTTACGCTCATGGAAGAGAAACTGAAAGAAAATATCTCATTGGAGCAGCTGCGCAAGGAAGCCAAGATTGCCCTAAGCGGGGATGCCGCGGTAAACGGAGAAAGCCTTCAAAATCTCAAGACAAGTAAGGAATGGAAGCGAAGTGGCGAGCATGGTAGATCCACAATGGTAAGTGACATTGCAGTGGAACGACTTAGAGATGCTGAAGGTAAGGTGATTGAGGGAAAATACAAGATGTCTGCTGTCATCGATGGCAATGTGTTCTCCCATGAGATTACCCAAAAGGATTTCAACAAGTTCTTGGCAGTCAATGACTATCAGAGAATGAAGCTCTTTGACAAGATTTTCCCTGAGGTGCAGATGCAAACCAAAACAGGACATGGCTTTAACTTGGGCGCAGCCATATTTGCCGCCGTAACCACAGGTCTGGATGTGATAGCCGGACTGTCCATGCCGCCTCGCCCCCGACCTGAAATCTACGAACAAAAAGGCGTATATTTCAAACCAGGCGTAGTATCAGCAGCGGAGGTTGCAGCAGCCAAGTATGAGAATTTTCACCATGAGGAGGGACTTTCTCGATCTGAAGGAAGGGGAATGGGTATCTAACCATTCCCCCACTGCAGATATTCTTCATCAAAAATGAAAAAAATCAAAGATTTGATTCTGCCCACATTCTGTGTGACAACCATCCTGCTTTATTGCTTACTCCTGGGCCACATCAAAAGCAGATGGTTGATTCAAGAATACGGATTTATAGGGAAAGATTCTACAAACACTTACCAGATAGGTGATTCCTATCAGGTGACATTAGAGAATATTCATTAAACCAACTTTTATGGTATATCAATCAACAGCAACATTTCCACATCTTAAAATCAAGCCTTCTGTGGGGCAGTTTTTCATCAGAGAAACTCCCATTATAGGAGTGACCGTTGTAAGCATGTGGATATGGCTTTTCGCCAACTTTCAAGGACACACTTGGTTCCTGCTGGCAGTCATATTAGGGTCGCTTAACCTAGTTTATCAATTTGTGTACCTCAAGATGACTACCTATTTAGTCACATCCGAGCAAATTGTCATCGTCAAAGGGGTATTCTCCACTAGGGTAGGATACGTAGAATTATACCGTGTAGTGGATTATGAGGAAAGAAGAAACTTTGCACAGCTATTGTTCGGTATCAAAACGGTCATCATCCATTCACAAGACCGAACCAATAGCTGTCTCATGATGGAAGGAATCAAGGATAAGCATCATCTGGTGAGTAACATCAGAATGAGAGTGGAATTTAATAAACGAAGAAAGGGTATTTATGAAATTACGAATCAATAAATTAATGGCTGGTGCCCTATTAGCGATTGGCTTTAGTGCAAATAGCTATGGACAAGGTGCTTCCTCTTCCAATCCGCTGGAATATACAGTTATTCAGAAGGGTGAAGCTGAGTTAAATTCCCATATTACCTCACAAACCAGAAATCTGGAAGAACTTGCTTCTGTGCAAGGTACGATGGTGGGAGAAGCAACCCTCATGAAAAAATGGGAAAAACAATATAACTACTACCTGACTACTACCAAGGGCTATACTGAGAAAATTGCGGCAGCCTGTACACTGTTTCAGGAAGGTGTACAAACCCTCACCTATCTTTGTGAGATAGATCAGGCTAGAAAGGTCAATCCACAAGGTGTATTTGCCTCCATGTCCATGAACAACCTGTATATGGAAACAGCTGCAGAGTTCACCAAGACCTGCAGACTCTTAAACAAAGTGGTCAAGAAGGGCGGACAGGACAATATGCTCAATGGCTCAGAGCGCACCATGCTCCTGTGGAAGCTAATTGCAGAGTTAGAACAACTCAATAAGAAACTTCGTTCTCTAGCCCTGAGCATCACCGTCTTTAACTTCGAGGATGTTTGGAACAGAGCCATCGCTGGCAAGATAGAGAAGACCAATGGGATGCTGGCCGAAGATGCGAGAAAGAGACAACGCAAGGCCATGCGACAAGTGGCTAAGTTCTATGCAATTAGACAACACAGCAAGCCTTGGTTTAAGTAATCCATTTAAAATATGTCAACTTTATGAAACTCTATTGTGTAATTGGCATTATGCTCTTGTTCCTCTTTCCATTCAAGATGAGAGGTGGAAACGGACCTGATGTCGTAAGAGCCACCATGTTCCTAACCTATGCCCAACAGGCCAAGGTAACGTTAAAGGCTCAGGATGCAGCCTTGAACATGAACCTCACTGGCCATAAATTCCTGGGTGAAGAGATGGAGAAAATCACTGATTTTCAGAAACAGTTCAATAATTATCTCAACAGCTTCGGTGACATTCTGAGTATCGCTGCTGAGATTTATGGTATCTACTATGAGGTGAACCAAGCACTTAAGAATATCGACAAGCTCAAGGATACCTCCCTCTCCTGCCCTGCCAACTTAGTGGCAGTAGCCCTCTCTGAAAGAAAAAACAACATCTATGTGGATGTCATAGAGAATGGGATACAGATAGTGAACGACATTAGACATCTGGTTCCCCTAAGTAAGGATAAGGACAAAAATGCCAAGATGACGGAAAAGGAGAGAATTGAATGCATGGGTAAAATCAGAAAGAGCCTACGTGCTCTCAACTATAAGATGAGAAAGATGAACCGTCTCTTCTCCTATACCACCCTCCTGGACTCTTGGTATGAACTGAAAGGGAATCCCCCTAAAACTAGAAGCATGAGAGAAATCGTTACCTCATGTCACAAGGGGTGGATGCGCAAGGCTACCAGTGTAAAGTATAACAAATAAAACGTCAAGTATGGAAGAATCTAAGGAAATACAAGGAACCTATACCCTCTTTAGAGTTGTCATCTATATCTCCCTATTGCTGGAGTTTTTCATGTATGCCTTCGACCCAGGAGTACTGGACTTTCTGGGAGGAGTAATCACAGGTCTTCACCAGAGACTGCATCGCCTATCAGTATACCAGTTCCTTCCCTATAGCAAGATAGTAACCCTCATCTTGGTCATCATCACTTGCATCGGCACCAAAAACAAGAAACAAATCGAATACGATGCCAAACGCATGGTGTTTTGGCCTATTATTGCAGGATTGCTCTTCACGTTCCTCTCTGTGGGCTTCTACTATTGGGACTGGCACATTCACCTGGGGGTATTTAAATTAAACGTATGGATATATGTACTGATGAGTATTGCGGGAACCATCTTGGTGCATGTGGCCCTGGATAACATCTCTAAGTATTTCAGAAATGGCATGCTCAAGGACCGTTTCAACTTTGAGAATGAGAGCTTTGAGCAGTCCACGGAACTAGTGGAGAACAAATTCTCTGTCAACATCCCCATGCGCTTCTACTATCAGGGTAAGTTCCGGCCGGGATGGATCAATATCATCAACCCATTCCGTGGTACTTGGGTGGTGGGTACTCCAGGCTCAGGTAAGACATTCTCGGTTATCGAGCCTTATATCAGACAACACTCCAAGAAGGGCTTCTCCATGGTAGTGTACGACTATAAGTTCCCAACCCTGGCTACCAAGCTCTACTACCACTATCGAAAGAACAAGGAACAAAACCTCCTTCCAAAAGGCTGCAAGTTCAGAATCATCAACTTCGTCAATGTGGAATATAGTTGTAGAGTCAATCCTATCCAGCAAAAGTACATAGGCAACCTGGCGGCTGCCCAGGAGACTGCGGAAACCCTGATTGAATCCCTGCAAAAAGGTCAGAAAGGTTCTGGTGGCGGCAGTGATCAGTTCTTCCAAACATCCGCCACGAACTTTTTGGCCGCCTGCATCTATTTCTTCGTCAACTATGGAAAGAAACCTTATGATGAGAAAGGCAATGAGTTAGATGCTGAGTATAGTGAAGACCCAGAGACCCATCACAGAAGACTGACAGGGCGTGTGTATGAAAAGGGATGTCTCGGACAGAAAGACAAACTGTTGGAACCAGCCTATTGGAAAGGACAATACTCAGATATGCCTCACGTACTCTCCTTCTTGAACCATTCCTATGAGGAAATCTTCGAGGTGCTGGTTACAGATCCTGAGGTCTATCCGCTTCTGGGGCCTTTCAAAACAGCGTTTGACAACAAAGCCATGGAACAGTTAGAAGGTATGATTGGTACACTGCGTGTCCAGACCTCGCGATTGGCCACCAAAGAGGCATACTGGGTATTTTCTGGTGATGACTTTGACCTCAAAGTTTCAGACCCGAAGAATCCAAGTTATCTCCTCATTGCCAACGACCCTGAGATGGAAAGTATCATTGGAGCCTTGAATGCGCTGATTCTAAACCGTCTGGTGACACGTGTAAATAGCGGACAGGGAAAGAATGTGCCGGTAAGCATCATCGTGGATGAGCTTCCTACACTCTACTTCCACAAGATTGACCGCTTGATAGGTACTGCTCGAAGCAACAAGGTGGCCGTCACCCTGGGTTTCCAGGAACTCCCACAGCTGGAGGCAGACTATGGAAAAGTGGGTAAGGACAAAATCATCACCACCGTGGGTAATGTGATTTCTGGATCTGCAAGAAGCAAGGATACCCTCGACTGGCTCTCCGGCGACATCTTTGGTAAGGTTGTCCAGCTCAAAAAAGGCATCACCATCGACAGAGACCGAACTTCCATCAATCTCAATGAGAACATGGACAGCTTGGTTCCTGCTTCTAAAATCAGTGATATGGCTTCAGGATGGATATGCGGTCAGACGGCTCGTGACTTCACCGTCACAAAAACTGGCAAGAATGGGGCAATGAACATCCAGGAGGCCGAGGAGTTTAAAACCTCCAAATTTTTCTGTAAGACAAATTTTGACATGCAGGAAATCAAGGCAGAGGAAGAAGACTACAAGAACTATCCTCTCCCTGTCTATTATAACTTTAAGTCCACCGATGCCAAGGAACGCATCCTCTACAATAACTTCAATCGCATTGACCAGGAAGTAAAGGATATGATCAAGAAGATTCAAACAGAGTTCGGTAAACCAGAAACGCCTAAAGCCAAGCCCCAATAATAAGAGAAAATCCAAGAAACCGTTTGAGCGGTTTCTTGGATTTTCCTTTCATAACTATTCTAGCCTAAAGATAACAGGAACAGTATACTTGACTCTTACTGCAGAACCATTCTGTTTGCCTGGTTTCCATTTGGGCATAGACTTCACAACTCTCATGGCTTCTTTATCCAAAGCGGGGTCTACACTTCTCGAAACCTTCACATTACTGATAGAGCCATCACGTTCTACCACAAAACCTACAATCACCCTTCCTTGAATCATGGATTCTCTGGCCGTTGCGGGATAAACGAGATTACTGGCAATATATGCCATCAAAGCCCCTTGACCACCAGGGAAACTTGGCATTTCCTCCACCACATCATAGCATTTGGATTCATAAGGAGAACGCTCTCCCATATCAGACTCATAACCGCTGGTCAGTTCATCAAGATGAAAAACATATCCCTTGAGATAAGTATTGGACACACCAAGTTCATCAAAGGCTATATTTATATCAGAAGATCCAGTATAGGCCAAAGGCAAATCACAGGAAAACGCAATAGAACGATCTTCAATAAACAGGGACTTCGGATATAGTCTGTCGCCGATAAAGACCCATTTTTTACCATAGGTAACACGCACGGAAGGAAAATCTTCCTTAAAACTTTGAGCAATATCAATCGGTACATGAATTTCTCCACTTACCATCTTCCCATTCACCGTAAAATGCACTCTAAAAGTCTCTTCCTCAGAATCATAAGTGGAAATGGATCGATTGGAGCCCATTGAAAATTGACCATGCTTACCAATTTGTCTAGAGATAGCATCTTGACAGATTCTATCAAAAACTTCCTTGGATTGGGTCCTAAGTCTTCCATCCACTGTAGCCAACTTCTCAAACTCACCTTTTTGACACCACTTGGCAAAACGTGTCTTTACATCTTCCATAATAGACAGCCTATCAGAGAGCCTGACTATAGAAGGTAAAACTGTGCTTTTGGACACAGCACGCTTACTCCTTAAATTCTGCTGGGCCATACATGGAGATGCAGACATCCATAAGATAGCTGCTAAAATCTCTATTCGTATAAATACTTTTATATATTTCATATCTCACGTACTTTCTTTGAGGTATCCATCTTCTTAAGATAGAAACAAAGGAACCATGTTTGATTAATACCTTATTCAATGGACTATGATTTCACTTGTATTCTTAAACCTTCTTCAAATAGGCTTCTTGTGCAACTTTGATGATGTCATAAGGATCTTTTGGATTCACACTGCATCGAGAAAACAACTAAAAGGGAAGAGTTCCATTCGCTGATGGTGGTGGAGGAATAGAATCGTCCTTTTTCTTATTGACATTACCCCCATCTCCCAAAATTTCATCAGAGGCTTCAGTCATCAAGCCTGTGGAAGGGTTGAAGTTAACATAGCATTCCCCTAAATCCCCCATACGATTCTTTGCCACAATTAATTGCACCTTACCGTGAAGGTCATTACCTCTTTCATCCTGATAAATATGATAATACTCTGGACGATGCACCATAATGACCAAGTCACTGTCTTCCTCAATAGTTCCACTATCTCTCAAGTCACTTATTTTAGGTCTTTTTCCCTCCAAGCTTTCTTCATCTTTTAAGTGACGATTGAGCTGAGATAGAATGACTATAGGAACCTCAAGTTCCTTGGCCAGTTCCTTTAATTTCCTGGTAACATAGTTCAAGTCAAGGTACCGATTGTCTGAGTAACCATCCTTGGCGTTAAGAAGCTGAACATAATCCACAAATATGATATGTATACCATGTTCTTCCTTCATTTTTCTGGCAACCTCACATAATTTGTCTATATGATTCACCTTCTTGGCCTCCAGATAAATAGGAGATTCGGCTAAAAGGCTTGCCAGCTGGTTTATTTTTTCCCAATCATCATTACCTAAAGTACTGTCCAAGAAAGAAGAGGTAGAGACACCAGAAACTATTGAAAGCAACCTGGTAGCCCACAGAGATGCAGTCCCTTCCAAGGAGAAGAAGAGCAATGGATGCTTCTGTTTGACAGCAAACTCATTGACCAGATTTAGCGCAAAGGCCGTTTTGCCCACAGCGCTCATGCCTCCAATGGTCACAAGCGTACCAGCATAAAAATTATGTAATATATCATCCAATGACTTAATATTACTTCTCAATCTATATTTCTTTTTCTGCTTAGAATCTTGTTGAATATAATCAACAACTTGCTTAAGCATTTCAGAAGCAGAATGTATCGTTTCTTCCATATTCAAAATTAAAGTTCTACAATTTAAATCTAACCAAATAATGCCTTTATGATGTCACCTAATCCAAAAGTAGTTCTTCTATGTAGCCGGTTATAGATGGACTTCTTGGGATTGGTAAGCAGTCCTATACCTCGTTTTCCATACCCAGGGATGATGGCACGCTTGATAGCACGCTTTGCTCTGCCAGTAGTTCTGGCAGATATACTTCTCTTAAAAGAAGGTGTCCTAAATCCAAATTTCATGATGATGTCTCCTTTTACATTATTTTCCTCTTGACCTTAAATAACTCCAACCATATGGATAACTGGAGCTCTGTTTGGTAATCTCCCATTTACAGAATCCTTACGAGTCATCAGATCATACTTGCCAAGAACCCTTTCCGTGAGTGTCAGAGTCCCTATACAAGACTCTTCACCCAGTAATATAAAAAATATCAAATACTTCATGTCATTCACCTTAATTATATAATAAGGTATGCAACATACTCAAAGGTCGAAGACTAAGCCACAATCCAAGCACTCTATAGTCCCATCATCATACACGAGAAGATTGGGACTGCCACATTCAGGACAAATCTCACTGTTCATAAGCCAATTGTTATTAAGTTAGCGAACAACCATATCCGCTTTCAGCCGGTAAAGGTACAAAAATATGGCAATAACTACAAAGATGTTTTCAAATATCAAGAATATAATATCTTTCATTTAATCATTCTATTGTTTTGTCTTGTAGTACTCTACAATGCTGTGGACAGCCTTGCCCATTGATGGGACTTCTATCTTTTGATATGTGTTATAAACAGGATGCAAAACCACCAAATACATCTTGTTGATAGCTATGTTATAGTTCTTTTCCAAAATGTATTTGTACATATTTAGTTGAAGGCAATAATGGTAATATCTGGTGTCTGGTACAGACTCCAAACCGTTTATACCATAATTCCATACGGTTGCGTTCCTATCAATTTTGTCGCTTCTTTTCCAATCATATAAATCGAATCCGCTGCCATTTCTGCCAAGAAAATCTATAGTACCTGCTATCCTTAGGGCAGGATCGAAGATTTGCCATTCGGTTCTGAACGGTACAATGTTCTCTTCGTTCAAGAATTTCTTGAAATAGGTGTATTCTCTAGAAATATCAACCATTTTATCTACGTGCACCTCTTCTCCATTGTATTGGAAGTGATAAGTGAAATCGGGAGTTTCTCTTACAAGGTACTTGTGAATTTGTTCATGAAGGTATGTACCAACCTCTCGTGACTCTGCACCTTTGCTATCCCATTCTTCAAGTTGGCATATCTGTGAGATTCCATTTTCCAAAGCTTTCTTGCGAGACCAATCGATGCTATCGAATTTTCTGAAGAACATACTGATGATGTCACTGACAGTTTTGAGTTGTATAAACTTCTTATAGACGTATATATGTTCCTTTGCGAAAAATTCAATATCCTCGTCTTGTGGGAAAGACAGTTTCGTGTTGTCTATGTTGGTTTGCTTTTGTGTACAAAGTTGTGGAATGCTCTTTATTTGTTTTGCAAGTTCCTTTTCTTCTTTTGTCTGCTTAAGATTGGTGTGCTTTGAAAACTCTACTTCCTCAGTGCTAAAAGTATGATGTAAGTAAGATTCTCTGAAATTATTAGCAGCCATCATTTTAGCATCCAATTCTGTCCAGAATGATTTGCTGTCTAATTTAATATTCTTGTTAAAATCAAGAATATTAAATACGTATTCAGAATCCAAAGACCAAAGGAGTCTATATATTTCATTAAGACATTTTTCTTTCTCACAAAAGACTTGTTCTTCTGCTGTCTCTTATACACATCTGACGCTGCCGACGACTTAATAGGTGT
>ENA-OYYB01000085-OYYB01000085.1-human-gut-metagenome-genome-assembly--contig:-NODE-85-length-76261-cov-22.533108_pt1 | contig 76261 bp, 68 predicted proteins | sample MGYA00244059_ERZ653440 | MGnify/ENA primary metagenome ERZ653440 (study PRJEB26926, sample SAMN06164994) | human gut metagenome | biome: ENVO:00009003; feature: ENVO:2100002; material: ENVO:00002003... | reverse complement strand
TAGATTTAAGGTTAACAAAGGTTGGAGCAAGGCGTTGCTCCTTTTTTTATGTCTACATTTTCGAGAAGAGATTTTTTCACTTTATACTTTACTCCTGCTAATTTCAAACTAGAACTTAATGACTAACTTCCTCGGAGAGCTAAATAACGACTTCACCATTTGTTGGTAACATCGTAAGCTCCCAAGAGTCTGTGCAAAACCTTAGAAGCTATATTTAATTGTCACCTATTTTTTATATATTTATGGAAAGAAACTAGACAACATATCTATAAACTACATAGTAGGAGAAAACAGAAATCAAATTCAAATGATACCTCTCGACCAATTGATTGCTCCAAATTCTTGGGCAAGGATTATCAATTTATTTATGGATATCTTGCCTATAAATGAGCTTGGGGTTAAACATGTCAAACTTCAATAAAAGGAGCCTACCGTATAATCCTGCAACATTACTAAAATTGTATTTATATGGTTATAAGTATTCAATAAGGTCATCAAGAAAACTGGAGTACTCCTGTAAGGTAAATGTGGAATTATGATAGCTATTAGGAGGCTTAACGCCCTCTTTTCGGACAATCGCTTATTTCAAAAAAAATAATGCGAAGGCTTTTAGAAAAATCTTTAAATAGAATCATAAATTGAGGACCAAACCTCAAATATCTAGGAATGGTCCTCGATCTATTCGAACTTCAATACTTAAATAAAACCTCTGCCTTTTTAACAAACATCTCTTATAAAACTCTTTTTTTCATTGAATTTACTTGAGATCCATTTCTGAATTTGATGGCAATATACGAATATCAAAAATATCTCCTGTCATATTCTTTAATCTAGCGGCAATTTTCAATGTTATATTTTTCTTACCACGGGTCAATTCAAAAGGAATAGGAATATATTTTGCATAATTCTTCGTGACCAACCCTTCATCACCTAGACTACGCACAAATGATTTAATCACCTGTCCATCTATCAACAAATCAAAAGCAAATTCATCCTGATCATTCCCCCGAAACGCAATATAAAGTGTCTGCTCCTTATCTGGAAGTGATGCTAAATTATACATAAAATATCCTCCATTGACTGCACGACGCCATGATGAAATATAATCATATTTTCCTGTAATATTACTCACCTGCTCTATCTTGTGCATTCGTTCAGAATCAGTATCTCCTATACAAATAGCATCTACATTTATCGTTCCTAAATTTTGATTCATATTGACATAATAGCTACCATCCCAAACTGTTTTTATATACTCTTCTTTGTCATCAACATGAATCATGTAAATAGCATATCGACTAAAATTTATCCTATTGTAAGGAACCAATTTTACAGATTTTCCTTCTTTCGGATTATAGATAAATAATAATTCCTTCCCAACTACTCGTCTGATATTACCTTTTATTTCATTCAATGTTCCAAACAAAACAGGAGTATCTGACATAGGAATCATTACATTACTAACAGTTTTACGCTCATGTCGGAATTCTTCTTTCCCAATATTAGTATTGTCTATTTTAGTCGCTAACACAATAGGCCCGTAAGTCATAGCAAGATATCTTTCACTATTTTTTAAAGGTACAATTTCTAATAGAGGTGTAAATGTCACTTTAATTTCATCCCCATCTGACCATTCACGTGATATTGTAACATAACCTTTTTCTGATTTTATGCCTTTCACAATTTTATTATTTACTCTCACAACCATACTTTTATTTTTGATCCAAAAGGGGATCCGTATTTTTAAATCTATTTGTTGTGTAGATGAAGACTTTATAGTAAGTAATGTCTGATCTTCGTCAGGAAAATTAGTAGATTGAGTAATCATAATGTTCTTTTCATTCCAGTCCAACGTTGATGCTATAAACATATTTACATAAAGTGAATTATCTTTATGTGCATAAATCATTTTCGCAAACTTTGCTGGAGCTTCAAATCCCGTACCTGTACAACACCAAAATGAATGATACCTTGTTCCATATATTTTATAATGACCAGGCCGCATAGGAGTATAATAAACACACATTCCTTCTTCCGGGTCATAATTAGCTAAAATATGATTATAAAGTACACGTTCATAATAATCAATCCTATCTACTCTGCCATCAGTTTGATAAAGACTTTCAGTCAATCGCATCATATTAACTGAGTTACATGATTCTGGACCACCATATTGTGGTATTTTCTTTTCAAACATACTTTCCTCGAAAAAATGCTCTCCAGTACTATTTCCACCATTTATCCATGTATGCTTTTGAACAACAATATCCCAAAAACGAGTAGCAGCATCATTGTAAGCCTTATTATTCGTATATCGATAAACTGCATTAAAACCTGTAAATTTAGGTATTTGTGTATTAGCATGCCAACCGTTCAGTATATCCTCTCCTTTGGAAAGAGGTACCCACATATCCTCATCATTTAATTTTTTAGCCCATTCTAAATATTTCTTATCTCCAGTTATCTTATATACGTCTATATAAGATTCATTAATAGATCCATGTTCACATACCAACATTTTTTGAATGTTCTCATGATTCAATTTATCTAATACCTCATAACCAAACCAATCTGCCATCCCCATTAATATTCTTTTAGCATCTTGTATATGACATCGCTTATAAACTCCATAAAGTCCTAGCATAATTTTATTCATAATATACACAGGTTCCCAAGTTTGGTTGATTAGAGGATTGGATGTCGTAAAATCTCCATCAATCATATCTTCAAACACTTGCTTACCATTAACAGTAGCTAATAAATAACCATCTCCATGAGCTTTTTGACAAAGCAGTAACTCATTGACAATATAATTTAATCTATCAAGAATCATTTTATCATTTGTTGTCTGATACATCATAGACATGGAGGACATATAAAAACCAAGAATATGTCCAGCTAATGGTCCGCCTCCCCACACATCTTCTGATTCCCAAAAAGGATAGGGTTGAGCTTTAGGAGTCAATCCTGCCTCACGTCTAAACCAAGATAACAATCTATCTGGCTCCAACGTTAAAAGATATTGATGATCTAAATCCTGAATATGCTTAAAGTACTTGTCCGTAATTCGAACCTCACTCAATGAAAAAAGATCTATTCTATTTTTAGATAAAGGCTTAGTAGTTCCCCACATATAAACATTTGATATGCAGGACATCACAATTACAAACAATAATATTTTATATTTTTTCATGTCAATATTTATTATATATTTTCAAGTTGAGAACAAAAATCAATTACTTTTGCAAATAATTCGGATTTTGAGTTAATTTTGGATTTGAAGTTAAAACAACCTCTGGTATAGGGAAAACACTACGGTAATCTCCTTTAGGCTTATGTGACAACCAACTTTTTTTAGTAAACAAACCAAAACGAATCATGTCCCTTCTTCGGTGAGCCTCCCAAACAAATTCCCACCCCAACTCATCATACAATCGTCCGAACTCAACCGGGTCTTGATTACCTGGATCTACAATATGATATTTCTCTACATAACCATATTGATAAATAGAATTAGCTTTAAGTTGCTCATCCGTAACCATTATTTTTTCTGGATGATCTCTAAAAGCTCGTTCCCTAACCTGAGAAACCAAAGCACCAGCCCCCGGCTGCCCCGTTCGCAGTAAACACTCTGCTTTCATCATCAACACCTCAGCAAAACGGAAAAAAGGGAAATCAGTATCAGAAGAAGAAGGAGTCTGAGGAGCGACCTCAAATTTATTCATGCGCCACCCCTCAAATTCTTTTACATAACTAGCATCAGGTATCTCTTTTACAATGATAAAATCCTCACCTATATTATCATAAATCCCCTTTAGTATTTCACCGTTACTACTATATTGTGCTCCTCTAAGCCATGTATCATCTATACGACTATCATCTTCATCATAAGTATCAGCAAACTGAGTTATTGCCATTGTTGTTCCACTTCCCCAAGGAGTTGCTTCCAAATTAAATTTATCTTTTAACTGAGCTTGCCAAGAACGCATATGCATATCATTTCCTGTTGCAATAATTTTATCATAAGGTACTGCTAAAATAATTTCTTTTGAAGACTCAACTCCAGATGATCTGAATGAATCTTTAAAATTTTGAGAGAGCATACAAGGGCTATTATTGATTATATCGTTACATTGTACAATACAATCCTCCCAATGAGCCGTTCCTGTATACACTTCAGCGTTCAAATACACATTCGCCAACAATGTCTTTGCCGCCCATTTATTAAATCGTCCATACATAGCACCTCCTTGCTCCTCGCTTAAATAAGGTATAACTTCAATCAGTTCTTTTACTATAAAATCAAAGATTTCCTTACGAGAACTTTTTTCTGGCATTTCATCTGATGTAGTAATTACCAAAGGAGCATCTCCAAAATTATCACATATCAACCAATAATAAAAAGCTCTAGCTGCTCTTAGTTCCATTATTCCTTGTTCCTTTGCCTCCAAAGAAGGAGCGGGTACTTTACCACTCTCAATCAATTCTATAGAATAATTAGCAAATAAAGCTCCCCGATACATCCAATCCCAAAATTCTTTAATATTAGCCAGCTCAGAATTCCAATCATGATAATGAAAATGCATATATTGGCCACCATCATACCAACCTGTGGCAGTAGGAGGAGATACTATTGCATCTCCAGTCACTTCATTCGCTGTCCAAAATCCCGTATGGCTAAACACTCCACGTAAAGGTGAATATACACTTGAAACCACAGATTTAAAATCTTTTACCGTATATTCATAACTATCCTGTGTTATTGAAGAATATACTTTTTCTGTTAAATCATTACTACAACATGACATTATTCCCGCCAAGCTTATAGAAGTAACTATACCTACTATCTTATTTATTGTTTTCATAATATTTAGAATTTAAATGACATACCAATTGTATAAGTTCTAGCCGAAGGATATCTATAACGATTATCTATACCTGGATACATTCCGTTTACAGGAGTTTCCGGATCTATACCACTATATCCAGTAATAACAGCAAGATTAGAAACAGAACCAAAAAAACGAATATTTTTCAACCAATTCCATCTTGTATTCCAAGTATAGCCTAAAGTCAGATTATCAATCTTCCAATAGTCACCATTTTCAATATGATAACTTACGTAAGCCAGTGGTTGATCTACAGCAAGAGGACGTTTCCCAAAGACAGGATCAAAAGCTTTCTCCATTACATTCCATCCTGCAGTAAACATAGCAGGTACCCCATGAAAAGCAGCAGCCGAATTCCATATTTGAAAACCAAAAGCCCCACGCATTGTAAGACTTAAATCAAAATTTTTATATCCAAAAGTGTTATTCCAATTCACATAATGTTTCGGCAAGCCATTACCTAATACTTTTTTATCAGAAGGAAGCGCATCATTTATAGATTTTGGGGTTCCATCTTCACCCTCTATTATCCAATGCCCATCATCATCTATATCAATAGACTTATATCCCCAAAAATTACCGAAAGGTTGCCCCTCTTGTATTCTGTGTGTTGCCTGCCACATAGGAGATCCCGTTGTCCCCGTATCTAAATATGTACTTGCAACAAATTTACCAGAAAGTGTCACTAATTTATTTGCATTACTAGAATAGTTTATATTTGTTACCCATTGAAAATCTTTTGTTGAAACAGGCGTTACCTGTATAGAAACTTCTACCCCTGTATTACGTATAGACCCTCCGTTAGCTTGTATTGTAGGAAATAAATATGGAGGTGAAGGAACATTATATTCCCAAATCAAATCCTTAGTCGTTCTTCTATAAAAGTCAATGCTTCCGGTTAACCGATTATCAAAAAAGCCAACATCTAGGCCAACATTAAGTTCCTCTTTCTTTTCCCAACGGAGATCTGGATTCGTATTGGAACTAGGATGAACAGACTTAATCCAAGTGCCATCATAATATGCATAATCATTAAAATTAATCGAACGAAGAGACATATAAGGAGAATATGGTTCCGTACCTGTAATACCAAATCCCGCACGTATTTTCAATGCAGAAAGAGATGACACATCCTTTAGAAAATTCTCTTCCACTATATTCCATGCTACAGATACAGCTGGAAAAGTTCCCCACTTATAATTCTTACCAAATTTAGTAGATCCCTCCTGTCTTATACTAGCAGATAAAATGTATTTTCCTTTATAATTATAATTCAAACGAGCAAAATAAGCAATCAACAAATTCTCCCTTTTCTCCGAATCTTCATTAGCTTTTCCATCACGTAAAGCTTGACCTTCACTCATATTATTATATGTATAATCATCTGAAGGAAAATCCCAATTTTGCATCCAATAATCTTCATACCCACTTTTCATCCAACTATACCCTCCCAACAAAGTAAAATTATGATCTTTAAATAATGTCTTATTGTATTGAACTGTCAATTCAGATAATGTTTCATATGTAGATTGTGTACCACGAGATGCATATCCATTCTTACCATTTTTAGTAGTTGAAGAATGTTGCTTCGTTTCATAATATCCTCGGATCTGATTAAAAATATTTTTAGATGCAGTATATTTAATATTTAATCCTGCAATAGGAGTAAATGCCAAATTAGCAAACATTCTTAAAGCAGTTTCCTTATTCTCTCCCTCTGTTTCCCATAAAAGAGCCAACGGATTTAAATAATCATTAATAGGTCTCTCTTTCCAATTTCCATTTTCATCTCTAACAGGATCTGTAGGATTAAATTGAATCGCTCCTGCATAAACATCTGTTTTATATCCACCACCATCTGCACCATCAAAATATTTTTTTAGAGAACCATTCAACCCTGCATTAATACGCAATTTATCATTAAACATGCGATGAGTAACCTCAATGCGTGGATAAATGATCTGGTTGTCCGAACGTTGAATTATACCCTCCAAACTCCTATATTCAAGACTTGCCAAATAATTAGTTGTCTGACTTCCTCCTCTTAAACTTACATTATATACTTGTGAAATAGGAGTACGAGTTATTTCATCCAACCAATCCACATCACCACCATAATCAGTCGCACCACCATACCCTCCTTGAGCTACTTTCTCACGATATTGACCTGCTGTCATCATTGGCAACTTTTTCACGATCTGTTGAATAGAAATATAAGCATTCACATCTACTGTTGTTGGCATTTCCCCATTTACATGTTTTGTAGTAATAAGAATAACTCCATTAGTACCACGTGTACCATAAATAGCTGCTGCCGAACCATCTTTTAATACATCTATTTGTGCTATCTCATCAGGAGAAACAGAATTTAATGCTCCAGGAATTCCATCTATGAGAATTAACGGAGTGGTGTTTTGCCCTAATGTTGTGATACGCCGCAAAGATAATACAAAAAAGTGAGATACTGAGCAAACCACAGAAGAATGATTGGAAATTAGCAGTTTACGGAATATTGACGATTTAGGCGAGTGCCAACGGAAACCTTCCGAAAGCCAAGTTGAACCATAGATACGTTACCATCCCGTTACCGTATTTGCGTAACGGTAACGGTACGGAAAAGGACGGCAGAGCGAAGTGAAAACAGCACTTAATCAGGCATTTGGTGGCTTTGGAACGCAAAAAGTCTTGCGGCAGGTTCGATTGCCGTAATCCGCCGTGGTTTACATACAGCCCGACAGCTCTACACAAGGTAATTTTGCAAACAAAAAAGTAGAGCCATGAGCAGAAGTACATTCAAGATTTTATTTTACCTGAAGCGCAATGCGCCGAAGAAGAACGGGCTGATACCGGTTATGTGCCGTATCACGGTGAACGGAAAAATAGCACAGTTCAGTTGCAAGCTGGACGTGGAGGAAAAATTGTGGAGTGTGGAAACAGGTCGTCTGACCGGAAGGAGCAACGTCGCTCTGGAAGGCAACCGTATGCTTGACAAAATCCGTGTGGGTGTGAACAAGGCATATCAGGACGTATGCGACCGCGACACCTATGTCACGGCCGAGAAAGTGCGTAACGAGTATCTCGGTATGGGTATGAACCACAAGACGCTGCTTGCCGTATTCCGGCAGCATAACGATGACTATGCAAAACTGGTCGGCAAAATGAAAAGCCAGCGTAGTTATTGGAAATATGAGGTCGTTTACAAGCATCTTTCAGAGTTTGTCAGGACACGCTACAAGATGGAGGACATCGCCTTGAAAGAGCTTGCCCCCGCCTTCATCACGGACTTCGAACTGTTCCTTCGCGTGGAGAAAGGGCACTGCACCAATACGGTATGGTCGTACATGATGCCGTTCAAAAGTATCATCTTTACCGCCATCAACAACGGATGGTTGCAGCGTGACCCGTTCTATGCCTATCATATCACAAAGGAAGATACAAAACGCGGCTACCTGACGAAAGAGGAAATTACACAGATGATAAACGGCACATTCAAAAAGAAAAACTACGGACTGATACGTGACCTGTTCGTCTTCTGCTGCTTCACAGGGTTGAGTTGGCGCGATATGGCAAATCTGACGGAAGAGAATCTGCAAATCTCTTTCGACGGTCATTTGTGGATAAAGACGAGCCGCCAGAAAACGGGAGTAGAAACGAATATCCGTCTGCTGGACGTGGCGAAACACATCATTGATAAATACAAGGGAGTTTCAAAAGATGGGAAACTACTTCCCGTCCCATGCTATAACATCTGTAAATATGGAATCAAGCAGGTGGCAAAACAATGCGGGATAAACAAAAACGTTACATGGCATCAAAGTCGACACAGCTATGCCACGACAATATGCCTCTCCAACGGAGTACCCATTGAAACACTGTCAAAACTGATGGGGCACACAAGCATCCGCTCGACACAGATTTATGCGAAGATTACGGCTGAAAAGATGAGCCGGGACATGGAACAGCTCTCACAGAAGCTCGCCCCGATGGAAAAGCTTATCTGCCAAGCCATATAGAAGTCAAACCCGAAATAAAAAGAAACATGGAAAAAAGAGGCATCATAACAATCGAAGGCAGGACGGTGGTCGTTCCCGATACGGAAATATGGATGACAGCCGGAGAGATAGCAAGCCTGTTTTATGTGCGTGGCGTGTCGGTAGAAGCCGCTATCCGGAAATTGTTGAAAGGCTGTATAGTGAACAGTGCTGACTGCCGCCGCATACGGCTGGACGAAAAATGTTATACGGACGTTTACGGCATGGGAACGGTCATAGCCCTGTCTTTCAGGTTCGACACGGGCGCGGCTGCACTGTTCCGCAAATGGCTCGCCCGAACTGTGGCACGACCGAAAAAAAGGACTATGGTTCTGTTCCTGCACCATCAAGGCGGGACATGCTGCTGAATCCCGCAAACATGGCTTACAAAAAAATTGTCGGGAGGCGGCAGTCCGTATGCAACTGTCCGTCTCCCGATTCTGTCATTGAATCACCGCAGGCATCAGTCAGCCTTACGGTAGTTACGTTCCAATACTTTCTGGACGTCACTCTCACGGTAGAGTGTCTTGCCCCCAAACAGGAAATATGGCAGTACCCCTTCATGACGGTACTGCTGCAAGGTACGCCTGCTCACGTGCAGCCTTTGCATCAGTTCCCTGTCGGTGAGGTAACGCTCGCCACCCAACGGCGGGATATAACCGTCGGCGATCCTGTCTGCCATTTTCAGGCTTCTCCTTACGGACTGCATGGCATCCGCCATCACTCCGCAATCCTTTGTCAATACCTTATCACTCATCTTACAACGGATTCAGTGGCACTACCGGAAATTACACGGACGTCAATGCCGTTTCCGGCATCGGTACGAGCCGCTGTACATCTTCCGGCTTATAATAGAACTTGCGTCCGATTTGTGAAAAGGCAATGCCGTGCCTGTCGCGTATTGCCTGCAATGTCTTCGGGGTGACATGCAGTACACGGCACACGTCCTCCGTATCCATCCATTCGGCAAGGCTACGGTCGCCGCTCTTTTCGGCGAGTGTCCTTACCCTTTCCTCCAATGCCTTCACTCCCGCGAGGAGCATCTCAAAGGCGCTCTTCTCAATGATTACTATTTCCATATCTACAAAATTTTATCGGTTTGCCACAAAGTTAGGCGCACTTATGACGGAAACCGCAGGATTCGGGTACGGTGGCAGCTTCTGGCTCCGTTCTCTGTGCCTGTTTAGGACAGGTATGATATGACTTTCAATATATGTTTCCCGATATTTTAAGTTCATGGATGCCTCTTGAATTTCCATCGGGACGGGAAAATCCATAAAAATCTCACGTAAGTTACGGGTAAGTACCGTGTCCGCCCATAGAAAACAGGCGAATTTTGCTTCCGACAAATTGATTTACCAACAATTAAAACAAGGAAGGACATGGAAATAATCACGATGGAAAGTGCAGCCTACAAGGATATTGTAGGGCGCATTGAGGAGATTGCCTCCCATGTGAGGAAGCACAGCCTGGAAAAGCGGGACTGCGGCACTGCCGGACTTCTTGACGGCAGTGAGGTAATGCGCCTGCTGTCGATAAGCCGGCGTACCCTGCAACGGCTCAGGGATGAAAGACGTATCCGGTATGCCATCATACGCGGGAGTTGCCGCTATCCTCCGGACGAGGTGGAACGCATTATCCGGGAGAACGTCATCAAGGCATCACCGGAGAAACTCGAAGAACTTAAACACAACTACCTGCTCCGCACGGGCAGGAAGCCGGACGGAACTTAAAATCTTATTCACATGACGGATTTTTTAGACAGAAAGACTTTTGAGGACTGCATGAGGCAGGTGTTCAACCGCCTTGACCGGCAACAGGAAATGCTCGCTTCCATGCAGGAGGACAAAAAGGAGAAGCCTCCCCTGACTGAGATGCTGGAGGACGATACGATGGACAATCAGGACGTGTGCATGCTGCTCCATGTGAGCAAGCGCACCCTACAACGCTACCGCAGCGACGGGCTGCTCCCATACCGGATGCACCGCCACAAGACCTATTACCGGAAGTCGGACGTGGAGATGTTCATCACCACCCACATGAAGGAGATACTCCGGGACAGGACACCGGGCAAAACGGATGCAGCCGGGAAAAACTCAAAGAAAGGAAAAACGAACTAAAAAAAGTAAACAGAAATGGAACAGAAAAAGAAAAAACAAGAGGATGTACTGGTCGTTCGCGACGAGAAGACGGGCGAAATCAGTGTGGTTGCCGGGCTGGATGCCGGGGGCTATCCCAAGAGGGCACAGGCAAAGGCGGAACACTCGCAGGAGTTTTTGCGCTTTGACCGCCACGGGGATGCGATAGACAATTTCATGAGAAATTTCTACCGCCAGTGTAAGGAGCCGACACGATTCGGTTTCTACAGGGTGGCAGCGGATACGGTGGAAGCACTGCTTCCGGTAATCAAGGACCTGCTGAAAGACCCTGCGGCAAACGCAGACCTTCTCGCACCGCACAAAGTGGATACATCGGCGTACCAGCAGGCTGAAGTACAGCAGGCTATGGAGGAGGTGAAAAGAGAAAATGCCGAAACGGAGGCTGAGGAACAGCAGGTTACGGAAGAAACGAAAAGAGAAAATACGGAAGAAGACAATGTGGAACAGAAAACAGACGATAAGATGGAAGAAATGAAACAGAAAAATCAGGAACAGCAGCCACAAACGGCGGAAACGCAGGCTGTACAAGTACAGGAACCGGCACAGGACGGGCAAACGCAGGCGAATCCGCAAAAGACGAACCTGATAGCGGACGGCGACGTGGACTGGAAGGAGCTGGAACAGTTCGGAGTGAAAAGGGAAAACCTCTCTGAAAAGGACATGAAAGCCCTGATGAACTATGGGAAGACGGGGCTGGTGACTGTGAACCCGACTTTCGGCGGCGATAGCTACGAGCTGCAAGCCCGTCTCTCGTTCCAGAAGACGGAAGACGGCAAGCTGAAGCTCACGCCCCACTTTGTGCGCCATGAACCGAGGCTTGACGTACCACACAATGGTTATACTTTCACGGACGAAGACAAGCAAATGCTGAAGCAGACCGGAAATCTGGGCAGACAGGTAGATGTAGCGGATACAAAGACCGGCGAATTCCGTAAGTCGTACATCAGCATTGACCGCCTGACGAATGAGATAGTGGATGTACCAACGAACAAGGTACGCATCCCGAACCGGATCGGACTGACGGAACTGTCGAAAGCGGAACAGGAAATCCTGCGTGCGGGGCTGGCACTTCCCAAGGAAGTGACACTGAAGGGCGGTCGCAAATTTGAGGCCATGCTGCAGGTGAACGCTGACAAGCGCGACGTAGAGTTTGTGCCGGAGTATCTGTGGCAGGGACAGTCGCAGCGACGTGGAAACGGACAGGAGAAGAAACAGAAGAGTAAGGAAACCCCGGATACTCCCGGACTGCAGCAGAAGGAAGACGGGAATCTGGAGAACGGACAACGGCGCAACCGCTCGTGGACAAACGAGGACGGCAGCATCCGCCCGATAGGGAAATGGAAGGACGACAAGTTTACCGAACAACAGAAGGCGGACTATGTGGCGGGGAAAGTCGTGGTACTTGCCAACGCAAAGGATGACAAGGGACAGCCCTGTACAAAGTACCTGAAATTCTATCCTGATTTGGGACGTCCATTGGCTACTGAATACAACCCCGACTTAGCACAGACCGTTGCCCCGTCGAACGAGAGCCGCACGCAGCTCGCCGTGAACAACGAGGGCAAGACCAACGAGGCGACCAAACACCTGAAAGAGCCGCTCACGCAGGGACAGACCGCCCCGAAGGACGATGCCCAGAAACAACAGCAGGAAAAACCGAAGAAAAGCAAGGGCATGAAGGTCTCCTGAGTGCCGCCACTGAATCCATGACAAGAGAATAAGCAACGGATTGAAACGGGGCTTCATACGCCATACACCATATATCCCACGGATAACCGGCGTACCCCGTTTCATTTCACAAGGAACAAAAGTATCAATGATTAAAACAGAAAATGTATGATTACCATATTGGCAGAAAAACCGAGCGTGGCGCGTGAGATAGCACGCATCACCGGAGCGACAAGAAAAGAGGAAGGATATTACACGGGAAACGGCTACCATGTGACATGGGCATTGGGGCATCTGGTACAGCCTGCCCTGCCGGACGGCTATGGCTTCAAGGGCTTCCGCAAAGACAGCCTGCCGGTGATACCGGAGGAGTTCATGCTGATACCCCGCCAGGTAAAGACGGACAAGGGCTACAAGGCGGACGCGGCGGCGGTGAAACAGATAAAGGTGATAACGAAGCTGTGGAACGAGAGCGAGGAAATCATAGTGGCAACGGACTGCGCACGCGAAGGGGAACTGATATTCAGATACCTGTATGCCTATACGGGCTGTACGCTGCCCTTCCGCCGCCTGTGGATAAGCTCGCTTACGGACACCGCTATCCGCAAGGGATTGAAAGAACTGAAGAACGGGCATGAATATGACGACCTGTATCTGGCAGCGAAGGCACGCAGTGAGGCGGACTGGCTGGTGGGCATCAACGGCACGCAGGCATTGACCGTAGCCGCCGGGCGCGGCACATACTCGGTGGGGCGTGTGCAGACACCCACATTGGCGATGGTCTGCAAGCGGTACTGGGAAAACAGACGTTTCACGCCGGAGCCGGTACACCAGCTGCATTTCTCCGTACCGTCCGTGAATACGGATACGGTGGTGAAGTTCGCCTCGGTGGAGAAATGGCAGGACAAGGAAGAGGCGGCTGCACTATATAATAAGGTAAAGGCGAAGATGTGTGCCACCGTGACCAAAGTCGAAAAAAAGCAGAAGGTGGAGAACCCTCCGCTACTGTACGACCTGACCACACTGCAGAAGGAGGCGAACACGAAACACGGATTCACGGCGGAACAGACGCTGGAACTGGTACAGAAGCTCTATGAAGCGAAGCTCGTCACCTATCCGAGAACATCAAGCCGCCATATTCCGGAAGATGTGTTTGCTGAAATACCGCTGCTGCTTGAACGGCTGGCAGGGCACTCCGCCCTTGCGGAGAAAATCGGGGAACTGGGGGAACTGAACCGCCGTTGTGTGGATGCCTCGAAAGTGACTGACCACCATGCTCTGCTGGTGACTCTGAACCGTCCGCTTGCCCTCTACAAGAACGAGCAGATCATCTATGACATGATTGCCGGACGCATGGTGGAGGCATTCTCCCCGGAGTGCGTGAAGGACACGACAAGCGTGGAAGCCGAATGCTGTGGCACGGCATTCGAGACGAAAGGCTGCATCGTGCGTAAGGCAGGCTGGCGCGGTGTATATGGTGACAAGGAAGACACGATACTGCCGGACTGGAAAGAGGGAGACATGCTGGCGATGGCGGGCTGCTCAATGAGTTCGGGCATGACCCGACCGAAACCCCTGCACACGGAAAGTTCGCTGCTGGCGGCGATGGAAACCGCCGGGCGTGATGATGTGGAGGATGAGGAGGTACGCCAAGCACTGAAGGACTGCGGCATCGGTACACCCGCCACACGTGCCGCAATCATCGAAACGCTGCTTAAAAGGGAATACATGGTGCGTGTGAAGAAGTCGCTGATACCGACGGAGAAAGGACTCGCCCTGTATTCCATTGTCAAGGGAATGGACATCGCTGACGTAGAAATGACCGGACAGTGGGAAGCTGAGCTGGCGAAGATTGAGAAAGGAAAGACACCGCACGAGGCTTTCATGAGGGACATTGAAGCCTACACACGGAAAATCACCACGGAGCTGCTTGCGTGTAACAAGATTTTCGGGCACAAGGCTTCGGGCTGCACCTGTCCCAAGTGCGGCAAGGGCACGATGCAGTTCTACGGCAAGGTGGTGCGCTGTGACAACCCGGAATGCGCCCTGCCTGTATTCCGTCAGATAGCCGGAAAGACACTTACCGACGGAGATATGACCGATTTACTGACGAAAGGAAAGACGGGAGTCCTCAGCGGCTTCAAGAGCAAGCAGGGCAAGCCTTTCAGCGCGGAAGTCACTTTCGATGCGGACTTCAACACGAACTTCATCTTTCCCGAAGCCAAAGGCGTAAGAAAAGGTACGAACATGAAAGGAAAACGAAAATAATGTGTAACTTCGCCACTGGTTCATGTCATAATCTGTTTCAATTCGTTGATACTCTTTATTCACATGGATTTAGTGGCGGCACCCGGAGGGATACCGGGTGCCTTTTTCTATCCTTTCTGACAATCAATCTTATTTATCCACTAAATCCATAAGAAAATGAAACAGAACAAGAGAATTGTTCCGGCGGAGCTGTCCTACTACGGACTGTACCTGCTGGATTACCTGAGAAAATATCATCCGGACAAAGTATCAGACACCCCATTCATTACTGGAAGGGAGGAAGCCGCCTCGGAAACCTTCGAGAAGGAAAGAGCGACGGGAAGCACGGTGGAAGCCGCACAGGAGGAAGCCATGCGCGTCCTGCTCGAAGGACTCCACTTCTCCCCCTACGCACTGCTGCGTGAAGTGGTGGAAAACGAGTTCGCCGACGAAGTGGCGGACTCCGACCGCGAGGCGTTTTGCCGAGAACTGTTCCCCTATTTGAAAAACCTGCTCGGCGGTTACGACACGTCGGATGACACCTTCGCCCTGTCGCCCGAACACGACTTGCTCTACACGGAGCTGACCGGAACCGTCATGCTTTATCTGGAGTCCTATGGCGTTCAATAGGAAACAGAAACTGAGGGACAACATCGAGGCGATACGGACGGCATTCACGCTCGACCGGGAAAGGCGCACGCCCACCGAAAGGGAGCGCGTGCTGCTGGAAAGGTACTGCGGCTTCGGGGGACTGAAATGCATACTGAACCCGGCACAGGAACTGACGGATGCCGTACACTGGGCGAAATCTGACCTCGAACTGTTCGCCCAGACGGTAGAGCTGCACCGCATCATCCGGGAAAACAGCCGGGATGAGAGGGAGTACAAGCGTTATATGGACTCTTTGAAAGCCTCGGTACTGACGGCATTCTACACTCCGCAAGCCATAACGGACACCATAGCGGACGTGCTGTACGACCGCAAGGTACGCCCAAGGCTGGTGCTGGAGCCGTCGGCAGGCATGGGCGCGTTCATCAGCCCGGTGCTGTCGAACAACCCGCAGGCGGAAGTGATGGCATTCGAGAAAGACCTGCTGACGGGCAAGATGCTCGGACACCTGTACCCGCAGCAGAAGATACGCACGGAGGGCTTCGAGAAGATAGAGAAGCCTTTTCTGAACCATTTTGACCTCGCCATCTCCAACATACCTTTCGGGGACATCGCCGTGTTTGACGCGGAATACGAGAAAAAGTCGGTAATGCACCGGATAGCGGCGAAGAAAGTGCATACGTATTTCTTCCTGAAAGGGATGGACGCGGTGCGCGACGGTGGTATTGTGGCATTTATCACCTCGCAGAGCGTACTGAATACGGAAGGCAACAGAGGCACGCGCTACCTGATGATGAAACAGGCGAACTTGTTGTCCGCCATACGTATGCCGAACAACCTGTTCTCGGAAAACGCCAACACGGAGGTGGGTTGCGACCTGATAATCCTGCAAAAGAAAGAAAGAAAAGAGGAACTTTCAGAAGAGGACAGACTGTTTACCCGGACAGTCAGAAGCAACTATACCGGAGTAGTTACCAATGAATATTTCCTTGACCACCCGGAACGCATCATCCATACCGAAGCGAAAAGGGATACCGACCCCTACGGCAAGCCTGCCATGATATATACGCATAGCGGTGGTGTGGAGGGCATCGCGATGGATTTGTATAAAATGCTGTCGGAGGACCTGTCGGTACGGCTGGACTTGGAACGCTACAACGGTATCAAGAATGAAAGGCTGGAAACACGGCAGACAGTAGTCGTGCAGGCACGGCAGGAAATCTTGCAGCCGCAAGTTCAGGAAATGCAACGGTCGGAGGCGAAAAAAGAAGAAAATCCGGTGAGGCAGGAAGCGGAACAAGGGCAAGCTGTACCACAGAAAGTGGAGGTAAAACAGCCGGAAACCCCGATAATGGACTTGTATGACCTGTTCGGTTATACGCAGGAGGAAAGACGGATGGCTGAACAGGGTGTGAAACCGGACAGGAAGAAAGGCGGAAAGTTCAAAGGGAAGAAACCCGTGCAGCCGACACTGTTCTCCATGCCAGTGGAGGGTACGGGAAGAACAACGGATAAGGAAAATGCGGAAACGGATGCCGGCATCACACCGGAAGAGGCACGCGAAATGGACGAAATCATACGTGGCGGAACGGATGCGCCGACTGATGCCGAACCGGAAGCGGCTGTCCCGGCAACAGAAAAGACGGGACCCGGCACCGCAGCGGAAGAATCCTATGACCCGGAAGATGAAGTGTATCGCAGTCTGGACTGGGAAACGAACCCGCCCATCAACGGATTTTATGAAATGATGATGGACCTTACACCGGAACGACGTGCGGAGCTGCGCCGGCTTGGAAAGACGAAGATGGAAGCCAATGCCGCCAGACAAGCGGCCGGAACAACGGAGGCGAAAAGAGAAAAAGCCGATGCAGGGAAAACGGCAGAGCCGCAGGATGCTACTGCTACGGTAGTCTATCCGATAGAAAACGGATTCGAGGCGGAACACGACAGACGGATAGCGGAAGTGGAGAAATCCCTCCGCGCGGAGGAAGCCGCCCTGACACCGGAAGAGCGGCAGCGCAAGCGGGAGGAGGAAATGATGCCCCGCCCGTACAGCCGACCTCTGGAACCGCACCTGAAGGACGGCTCATTGGCATGGGTACACACGCAGGGCGTGCGCTATCAGGTGGGCGTGCTGAAAGATGTGACCCGATACGGGGCGACCTTCCAGCCGCTGGACATGGAGGGTATGCAGAAGGAGAAAGCGCAGTTGTATATCTCGATGCGCGACACCTACGAGCGGCTTTACGCACAGGAGGCGGAACGGCAGGAGGCAAACGACATGCTCCGCCGCCACCTGAACACCTACTACGACGAGTTCGTGATGCGTTACGGCTGCCTGAACGCCAAGCAGAACGTGAAGCTGCTGATGATGGATGCTTCGGGGCGCAACATGCTGGCACTGGAACGCAGCGAGGGCGGCACGATGGTGAAGGCGGACATATTCGACCATCCAGTTTCCTTTTCGCAGGAAACGGCAGTCGCCGCGGAATCGCCGGAAGAAGCCCTGTCCGCCTCGCTCAACCGCTACGGCGGGGTGAATCTGCCGTACATGGAATCCATCTGCGACATGCCGCAGGAGGACATGCTGGAAGCACTGAAAGGCAGGGTGTACTACAACCCGATAGCGGGGAACTACGAGATAGCCGACCGCTTCATCGCCGGTAACGTGGTGGTGAAAGCGAGGGAGGTGGAGGAATGGATAAAGGGACACGAGGGGCACGGGATGATGCCGCAGGCACGGGAGTCTTTGGCGGCTTTGCACGAGAACATCCCCGAACAGATCCCGTTTGAGGACCTGGACTTCAACTTCGGGGAACGATGGATACCCACAGGCGTATATGCTGCCTACATGAGCCGTCTGTTTGACACGGACGTGCGGATAAGCTACTCGGAGAGCCTTGACGAGTATTCGGTGGCGTGCAGTCACAGGACGATGAAAATCACCGACGAGTTTCTGGTAAAAGGGTACTACCGCCACTATGACGGGATGCACCTGCTGAAACACGCTCTGCACAACACCTGCCCCGACATGATGAAGAAGGTCGGCGAGGACGAGAACGGAAACGACATCAAGGCACGTGACAGCGAGGGCATCCAGCTCGCCAATGCGAAGATTGACGAAATCCGTAACGGCTTTACTGAGTGGCTGGATGAACAGTCGCCGGAATTCAAGAAACGGCTGACAGATATGTATAACAACAAGTTCAACTGCTTCGTGCGTCCGAAGTACGACGGCTCGCACCAGACCTTTCCCGGACTTGACCTGAAAGGGCTGGGAATCACCGACCTGTATCCCAGCCAGAAGGACTGCATCTGGATGCTGAAACAGAATGGTGGGGGTATCGCGGACCATGAGGTGGGAACCGGCAAGACGCTGATAATGTGCGTGTCGGCACACGAAATGAAGCGGCTGGGACTGGTACACAAGCCGATGATAATCGGGCTGAAAGCCAACGTGCGCGAGATAGCGGAGACCTACCGCAAGGCATACCCGAATGCCCGCGTGCTGTACGCATCGGAGAAGGACTTTGAGGCGGCAAATCGCGTGCGATTCTTCAACGATATACGGAACAACGACTGGGACTGTGTCATCATGTCGCACGACCAGTTCGGAAAAATCCCGCAGTCGCCGGAGCTGCAACAGCGGATATTGCAGGCGGAGCTGGACACGGTGGAGGAAAATCTGGAAGTGCTCCGCTCGCAGGGCAAGGACGTGTCGCGGGCAATGCTGAGGGGACTGGAGAAGCGCAAGTTCAACCTGCAAGCCAAGCTGGACAAGGTGGAACATGCTATAAAGTCGAGGACGGACGATGTGGCAGACTTCAGGCAGATGGGCATCGACCACATCTTCGTGGACGAGTCGCACCAGTTCAAGAACCTTACGTTCAACACCCGGCATGACCGTGTGGCGGGTCTGGGCAACTCGGAAGGCAGCCAGAAGGCACTGAACCTGCTGTTTGCCATCCGCACCATTCAGGAGCGGACGGGAAAGGATCTGGGGGCGACGTTCCTGTCGGGCACGACCATCAGCAACTCGCTGACGGAGCTGTACCTGCTTTTCAAGTACCTGCGTCCGAAGGAGCTGGAAAGGCAGGACATCCGATGCTTTGACGCATGGGCGGCAATTTTCGCCAAAAAAACGACGGATTTTGAGTTCAATGTGACGAACAACATCGTGCAGAAGGAACGCTTCCGCTACTTCATCAAGGTGCCGGAGCTGGCGGCGTTCTACAACGAGATAACGGACTATCGCACGGCAGAGGATGTGGGCGTGGACCGTCCGCACAAGAACGAGATACTGCATAACATACCGCCCACGCCCGACCAGGAGTATTTCATCAAGCAGCTGATGGAATTTGCCAAGACGGGCGACGCCACCCTGCTCGGCAGGTTGCCACTTTCGGAAACGGAGGAAAAGGCGAAGATGCTCATCGCCACGGATTACGCAAGGAAGATGGCGCTGGACATGCGCATGATTGACCCGGAATATGAAGACCACCCGGACAACAAGGCGAGCCACTGCGCAAGGACGATTGCGGAATATTACCGGAAATATGACGAGCAGCTCGGCACTCAGTTCGTATTCTCTGACTTGGGTACTTACCAGCCGGGGCAATGGAACGTATATACCGAAATCAAGCGCAAATTAGTGGAGGACTACGGCATACCCGCCCATGAAATCCGCTTCATTCAGGAATGCAAAAGCGAGAAGTCAAGGAAAGCGGTGATAGAGGCTATGAACGAGGGATATGTGCGCGTGCTGTTCGGCTCGACCTCGATGCTCGGCACGGGGGTGAATGCCCAGCGCAGGGCGGTGGCCATTCACCACCTCGATACGCCATGGCGACCGTCCGATCTTGCCCAGCGTGACGGACGTGCGGTCAGAAAGGGCAACGAGATAGCGAAACTGTATGCCGACAACAAAGTGGACGTAATCATCTATGCGGTGGAGAAGTCGCTGGACTCGTACAAGTTCAACCTGCTACACTGCAAACAGACGTTCATCTCGCAGCTGAAGAGCGGTGCGTTGGGCGCACGAACCATAGACGAGGGGGCGATGGACGAGAAGTCGGGCATGAACTTCTCGGAGTACATGGCTATCCTTTCCGGGAACACCGATCTGCTGGAAAAGGCGAAGCTCGAAAAGAGAATAGCCTCGCTGGAGGGAGAGCGCAAGTCCTTCAACAAGGGCAGGCGCGAGTCGGAGCTGAAGCTGGAAGAAAAGATGCTGGCATTAAGGAACAACCAAGTTGCCATAGCCGCCATGACTGAGGATTGGGAGAAGTTCATGGCTACTGTACAGATAGACCGTGAGGGTAACCGGCTCAACCCGATAAAGATTGACGGGCTGGATTCGACAGACGAAAAGACAATCGGAAAGCGTTTGCAGGAGATAGCCAAGAATGCCACGACTGGCGGGCAGTACAAGCGGATTGGAGAACTGTACGGCTTCCCCATCGAGGTGGTCAGCGAGCCGACGCTCAGGGATGGACTGGAATTTACCGACAACCGTTTTGTGGTGAAGGGAAATCTCAGGTACAACTACAATAATGGGCATCTGGCGATGGCTGACACGCACGCCGCCGCCACTAACTTCTTGAACGCACTGGAAAAGATACCGGGCATCATCGACCAGCATCAAAAGAGGAACGAAGTACTGGAGCAAGAAATTCCGCAACTCCAAGCGATAGCCGGCAAGACATGGAAGAAGGAAGACGAGCTGAAACAGCTGAAGTCCGAACTCGCTGCACTGGACCGCAAAATACAGCTGGAGCTGGCTCCGCCCGGTGAGAATGTCCCCAACGGAGAAAAGCCGTCCTTACAGGAAGGAGCCGAACCAAAACCGGTGTCTATGGAGCCGCAGCTGCAATCTGGCTATGTCATGGGTGATTTGCAAAAGGAAAACAAACCGAAAGGTTTGAAACTGTAATTAAAAGACGGTTGTCATAAGGCAGCCGTCTTTTATTATGAGATTATTTGTTGCAATTGTAAAGAAATACATTCTTAAGTGAATGTGACGGAAGGTATCATTACCATGCGTGCCTGCTTGTGAAGCCCTATACCGGTTATCTGCTTTACAGCTTTCATGTGAAGCCGGGCACTTATGAGGTCGGTGTCATCTATGTGCGTTCGCCCGAACTGCGTAAACTCGGGATAAAGGAGCTTCATTTAGTAAAAGCGATAAAAATGAAAAAATAATCCATCGTTCTTTGACATATATGTGAAAAATAAGGGGTTAGATGATAAAAAGCTCTGATTGGAGGACCTGACTCAATCGGATTTTTGTAAATTTGCAAAAATTTCAGAGATTCCGATATGATAATACAAGGTCCTGATATATATTATGCGGCATCCTGCCTGATACTGGTCATCACGTCATTGTTTTGTGCGTTGGTGCGTTATTTCCACATGTGCCGTCCGTTTGACGAGGAAGAAGCCTATTTCTATCCGGCACGCAAGCTCATCACGATTGTCTATGTCTGTTTTGCCCTGCCGGTGGTATGGCTTTTCCGCATGGACAGCCCCGACGCATGGTTTTTCATGCGAGTCTTTCTCGTCCTGCTGTTGCCCGGTGCGGGCGTGTTGTCGTTCCGCCGGTTTTTCTTCAGTAGGACAAAACACCGCAGACTGATATTTGTATTGTCCGGTATCATTCCTTCAGCCATTATCCTGACCTGTTGGATATATGGGTGGATAGGAGGAGATACGCTCCACCGCCACCGTTACATGCTCTTTCCGCTTGTCGGCGTTTATTCTCTGATGCTGACCGCCATGCTGTTGCATACCACATGCTGGCTGTTGCGCCAGATCCGCCTGCACATGCAGGAAGAGTATTCCAACAGAGAAGATTTTCCGGTACGTTTTGCCGGTTTCGTCGTATTTATTCCGGTCGTGTATCTGGGGGCCGCATGGTGGCTGTTTGCCACCGGCGACCGTGATTACAACATGTGGCTCCAGCTGGTCATTTCAGCCATGCACATCGTATTCCTGATACTGATACTGCATCCGCAGCGGAAAGAATACCGGGAAGTGGTGGAAGAAGCGGAAGAACTCATAACGGAAAAAATGGAAGCAGTCCTGTCCGAACAGGAGGAAGGCAGCAGCCTGCTTTCTGTTTCCGTCAAGGATGAACTGGAAGCTAAAATCCGGACAGCACTGAGCGAAGGCAAACTTTACCTGAACCCGAACCTGAAGATCGGCGAACTGGCAGATGCGGTAAAGAGCAACCGGAAATATGTGTCCATTGTCATGAAAGAGCGTTTCGGTTCCTTCTACAAGGAACTGAACCGGCTTAGGATAGAAGCCGCTGTCCGGTACAAGGAAGAACATCCTTCGGCAAGCCGTGAGGATATTGCCACGCATTGCGGCTTTTCCAATGTAAGAACATACAGCAGAAATCTGAAATCAGGTGAACAGGACAAGTAAACGGGAGGACAATTTGAGGAAATTCCTTAAATTGTCCCTCATTATGAGCATTTTTCCTTAAATTGTCCTTCAGATTTTCATAAATTGTCCTCTGTCCTTTCATTAAAATTCGTTACCTTTGCGGCGGTTTTAATAAAAGAACGGCAATGAATTTCGATTTACGGTACATTTCAGGAAATATGACAATCTGTTCAGGCAACATTCCGTTGTCTGTTGCATCGTGCATATACCCGTATTTCCTTTCAAAAAAGTGTGCCGAAAATTTGGAAATGTGTGAAATTCGTGTAAACACACACACACATTGCGACCGGCGTATCTTCGCGCGTTAATATACTTATTATCATCAATACATGCAAGGGTGGAAACTCCTTTTTACGGGAGTTTTCCACCCTTTTCCGTATTCGTATGCCCCGTTTAACCCATTAAAGCAAAAGTCGTATGAATACCGAAATAACCATCATAGCAAGTATTTTTCTGTTGCTGGGCGGACTGGCAGCATTTCCGTTTACGCTCAACTATGCCAATACCTCATGGATGCCCCGATGGATGCGTCCTGACGTGGACTATCTGGAACGTCCGTTCCGCTATGACTATCCGGCACGTGGCATACATATATTCTTCTCCGTCCTGACGATGTTTATGGGAGCGATGTCACTGCTTACCTTGCTGGACAAGTCTTTGTCCCGGACGGTGATACCGGGGCAGTGGTTCGACAACCTTGCCCTTGTTCTTCCTGCCTGCCAGGTGTCGTGCATCCTGTTCCTGCGTCAGGAATACAACGATCCGTTTGAGTATGCCGACCGCCTTACCGGGTTCAATATATGGAAAGTCGCAGCCGCTCTTTGCCTGATACCACTTCTGTGGCCGCCATACGTTGCCGGTCTGTTGGATTCTTCCATATACCGTTTTGCGGTACTTTCCTATAATCTGCTGGCATACACCTTTCTTGTTTACGATTATAGACATGTTTACAGGAAGCGTTTCGATTACGAATATACCGAAGACATCGGTTGGAAGGAAATGTATCCGGAAAGTCTGTACCTTTTGGCCTATCCGGTCTGTTCGGTTATCCTGCTCTGGTCCCTATGGCAAAACAAAGAGGTCTGTATTCTCTTATATGGGACGGGGTTGATTGTTTTCAGCCTGACGAAGACGGTATGCCGTTTTCATCCGGCAATCCGGGGAGATGAACATGAACGCAGCGAATACATCTGGTACATGCCGCGTGAAATGACAACAGGCCATGCAAAAATGATTTACCGTCTGGCGCAGAAAGGCAAAGGGATATTTGCCGACACACGTCCCTATTACGTGGTTGTCAGCCGCCGCTGCCATTCCACCCGTTACCAGTTCCAGCTTACTACTGAGGGGGAACGTCAAAAAAGGATTCTTCTCAACGGAAACATACGTGTCCTGACCTGTAGGAAATTCGATTCTCTATCCGCAGCCAGCCTTTTCCGGCTGCAACTGGTGGAGCAATACTGGAACACATACTATAATAATTTTTTCCGTTACGAGTCACGTGCCCGTTCGGAATTTGAAGAAGAACTGAAATACGACGGAAACGGGGAGGAGAAAGGCGCTTCTTCCCTTTAAGCAGCATCAAGTGATAATGACTATAATATGAAAAAAAGGAACTATATCCTGTTTCTCTGTATCCTGCTCTGTGCAGCCCCGCTCATGGCCCAGGATGCTCCAGAAAACACGAAATACCCCGGCTGGTATGCAGGCGTGCAGGGCGGAATGCCCTTCGGCGTATCCACATTCAGCAGTTTCGGTTTCGACAAGACCCGTGCGGGATTCAGCGGCGGAGTTTACGGAGGCTACCGTTTCAATCCGGTACTTTCATTGGAGGCTCAGGCCGTTTTCGGAAAAACGGGCATGAGCCAGAGGGATTGCTGCATCTCCGGCAATTACTGGCTTGGTTCGGACGGTATCCGTTATTATGCTCCGGTACTCGGCATGGAAGGCTGGGATTATGCCGGTCTGAAAAGCAGTGTGACGATGCAACGCTACGTTTTGCAGCTCAATGCCGATGTGCTTGGCTTTTTCCCGTCCACCCGGCAGAGCCGGTGGAGCGTTGAGGTGTCGCCCCTGCTGGCAGCCGTCGGCACGAAAGCCTCCCTGTCCACCCTTGACGGCGGAAAAGAAGCGTACAAAGGAAGCACCGCATGGCATCTGGGCCTCGGCGGAAACATTCAGGCAGGCTACCGTTTCGCCGGCGGTATAGGTGTCGGCATTTACAGCGGCGTTACTTACCTTACGGGCGACGGCATGGACGGACTGCCCGAGGGCTGCCACAAAGCCAACTATATATGGGAAAGCGGCATACGTGTAAGTTTCGCGTTCGGCAAGAAAGGCGGCGGCAAAACCACCGGCAGCACCAGCATTGCTTATCCGCGATCCACCGTACTGCCGCAGGAAGAGGAGAAGATGGACGTTGCCGTTGAAACAGTACCGGCTGAAATACCCGGACACGCCGCCACGGACAGTACGGCACAGAAGGCTGACGTCACTGTGGCTGACGATTCCACCGAAACCGCCATTGTATTCCCTACTGTCTATTTCGACTTCAACAGCACTTCGCTTCGTCCGTCCGAGACATCCAAGCTCGAAGTGATACTCGGCATACTGAAAGAACATCCCGACATGCACATAGTCGTGACGGGCTGGTGCGACACCCGTGGCAGCCGGAGCGTTAACGAACGCTATTCCATCCGTCGCGCCGAAGCGGTCAAACAGTGGCTTGAAAGCCGCGGCATCGCAGCCGGACGCATTACAGCCGTAGGGCGCGGCAGTGACATGAACGAAAAGGACGCGGACAAAGCCCGCCGTGCCGAAGTTACAGACAAGAAAAGAAAGGAGGACAGACGATGAAAAAGACGGTCAGACATTACCTGTATGTATCCCTGCTCATGCTGTTGCCTGTATTGGCAGCCTGCGACAAGGACGTACACGAAAATGAAAGGCACGGCCTTGCCGTCGGTATGGAATGGCTCGAAGGCATCGAGCCGACTGACATCACAAGTCCGGTAAACCTGTGGATATACGATGCGGATGATCATGAAGTGAAGGCGCACGAGTTTTCCTCTCCGCAAGAACTGGCATCCGGTCTCTTCAGCCTGCCGGAGGGCGACTATACGCTTGTAGGCGTCAGCGGCCTGACAGAGCCGTACCGGTATGATTACGAGGGCGGCACTCCGCTCGCCGGCGGACTGCGCATTTCGCTTGCCGACCCGTCGGCTTCGCCCGCACACGCCGTCGGCGGCGTGGCCGTGGCAAGCGTGACTGACACCAGAATTAACATCCGTTCCGTCATCCGTGTCGCTCCGTTGCTGGCAGAGCTTGCCGTCCGTATCGACGGCGTGCCCGAAGGGGCCTCGTTTGCCGTCACAGTACGCAATGCCGCCACTTGCCTTTATCCGGCACGGCAGGGCGACGACAACAGCTATATCGTACCCTCTGCCGAAAAGAACGAGGTGCATCTGCCGCAAGCCGTCGCCGACGGAGGGACGCTCTCGGCCGGCATCCGTCTGATGCCGACGGCACAGGGCGAAACCTGCACGCTGCTCTACATGGTCATGACCTTTGCCGACGGCTCCCGTCATGAATACATGGCGGAAGCCCCCCTGATGCTTCCAGGGAAACACTACGAGCTGGCATTGGAATACGACAGGATGCAGCCCTACATGTATATCACCGCCACCGGCATCACCGACTGGGGCGAAGGCTGGAGTACGAGTGATGACATCTTTAATCCCGGAATATAATTAACGAATAAAATAAAGATAAAATTATGATGAAGAAAATGTTATCCGTTGCAGCCGCACTCCTTGCACTGGCGGCCTGCACGAACGACCATGAACCCGACAATGTTCCGGCAAAGGACATAAAGGTGAACGCCTCCATCGTGCAGATGACCCGTGTGACAACCAACGGCAACGAATCGGCTTTTGAGACGGGCGACCGTATCAGCGTCTATGCCTGGTTGGGTACAGCTGACGATGCAAAGCAGATTGTCGTGAACAATTCCGTCAATACGCTGGGCGGCGACGGCACATGGACGGCCAGCCAGCAAATGCTTTGGGCGAACAACAGTTCAGCGCATTACTTCCTGGGCATTTATCCCGTGCAGGAGGTAAGCGACCTGAAAGCCATGAACTATGTACTGACCCCTGAAGACCAGGAGGCGAGCGACCTGCTTTATGCCCTTAACACCGGTACTGAGGGTAATGGTATTAGGCCCACGAATACACCGGTGGCACTGACCTTCAGCCACCTGATGTCGAAATTGGTCATCAACCTGAACTTCCGCAGCCAGTGGGGCGGAACACCGGTAATCGAATCGGTCACAGCCGTTGCCAAGGCGGAGGCAAGCGTCAATTTCCTCTCCGGCGAAGTTTCGGCGCAGGGCGACAATAAGGCGATAGACATCCCGGCTTTGGCAACCCCGACAGCCAACTACGCCTGCAGCTTTGCCGGCATCATGATTCCCCAACAGAGCGGGTTCTACGAAATACAAATCAAGGTGAAAGGCATCGACCAGCCATACCTCTATAACACGGGAGCCCCCATCCCGTTGGAAACAGGCAAGTACACCACCGTAAACCTGACATTGGGACGTGATGCAATTACCTTGGACAATGACATCACCATCACCGACTGGGCTCCACTCGAAGGCGACTTGAACGGCAACATATTCTTTCCGGGTGTGTAAACCGCTGTGCCGACTATATATGAAATGATAAAAAAGCAAACGTATGAATATAAAAAACTTATTATTGGCAACAACCGCTATCATGTTGGCAGCGTGCAGCACCGACAGCGAGTCACCGGCTCCGCAAGACCCGGGGCAGATAAGGGTAACGGCATCCGTGGGAGCCATGACCCGTGTTGCCCACAGCGGCAACTCGACAACCTTCGTGACGGGCGACCGCATCAGTGTCTATGCGTGGACGGGCAGTGCCGATGCCGTGCCCTCCGCGTTCGTGGTTGACAACTCCATCAATACATTAGGCGGCGACGGCACATGGACAGCCGAGCCGCAGATGCTTTGGGCCGACAATACGTCCGACCACTATTTCCTCGGCATCTATCCCGAGCGCGACGTAATCACCGATTACAATGCCGACCCATATACCCTCGACTCCTATAACCAGGAAGCGAGCGACCTGCTGGTGGCAAAAACCACGGCCAAGCCTATCGTTTCTGCAGTGAAGCTGGAGTTCGGGCATGTCATGGCAAAGCTCGTGGTAAACCTTTCGTTCCGCAACGAGTGGACAACAGCTCCCGATGTGGCTTCGGTAACGGCAGCCGTATGCACCGAAGCCACCGTGGATTATCTGGCGAATCCTGTTAAGGTAACCCCTGCCACCGGTCAAAACCTTGTGATGATTCCCTTCACGGGCACGCCAGCCAGCTACGCCGGCATCATGATTCCCGGGCAGAGCGGGTTCCGCACCATCAACGTCACGCTGGACAACGGCAAGGTATATACCTATACCCATCCTGCAAGCATCGACCTTCAACCGGGCAGATACACTACGGTGAACCTTGTGCTGGGACGCGACAGGATCGAACTGGACGATGCGGGCATCAACGTGTCGGACTGGGAAAACGGCACTGTCATTGATGGCGCAGAAGCGAACGAAGCCTATTTTTACGATTCCAATACCGAAACGATCACCATCTACAGCGCTGACGGACTGAAAGTCGTATCCGACCTGGTGAACGGTGGCAAAAGGACTCTCAACGTCATCCTCGCCAACGACATCGACCTGACGGGTATCGACTGGACGCCGATAGGCACAAGCGGCAACACATACATCGGCACCTTCGACGGTAAAGATAAGACCATCACGGGGCTGACCGTTACGACGAGTGACCGATATGCGGGTCTGTTCGGCGACATCGGCTCCGGCGGCAAGGTGATGAACGTGAAGCTGGAGGGCGTACAGATAACAAGCGATATCAGTTTGGGCTATGCTGGCGGCATAGCGGGAAATAGCGATGGCAACATTGAAAACTGCTCGGTGTCGGGCAGCGTCAGCGGCAACGGCAGCGCAGGTGGCGTGGTGGGCTATCAATATGGCGGTTCCATCACCGAGTGCAACTCCTCGGTCACAGTGAAGGGCGTGATCCATGCCGGCGGCATAGCGGGAGGTACGAATAGTGGTGCCTCCCTGACCGGCTGCTATGCCACGGGCGATGTGACCCTTGAAAGTATCAACCAAGGCGGCAACTATGCCGGCGGCGTGGTGGGATCTAATGGAGCAAGTAGCACCCTGACCGCCTGCTATGCCACGGGCAGCGTGACCAGTAGCGGAAGCGGCACCATCTATGCAGGCGGCGTAACGGGAACCAACGATTTTGGTACCCTGACTGCCTGCTACCATGCCAATGGGACTATCAGCTGCCCAGGAGGAACCACAGGCGGCGTGGCGGGACGGAACTACAAGGGCCTCATGTCGTATGGCGGTATCATCACCGCCTGCTACTGGGGAAGCAACGGCCAGACACAAAGCATCGGTGAAGACCAGGTAGGCACCGGCGGAACCACGATGGTGACGGACGGCGACTGGCAGAAAGCCGTTACACAGATGAACGCCGCCCTGCAAAGTGCAGGCTCAGAGTGGCAGTACGAACTCACCGGAGCATTGCCAACATTGAAGAAACAGTAAACCGTCGGGCGGGAAAAAAGTTCCATCCGAAAAAGGAATCTTTGAAAGATAAATCAATTAACAACTTAACAGATAATAGTTCAAATGAAAAAAGTAAACATTTTGACCCTTGCAGTCCTTGCCGCCACAGTGCTGACAGGCTGCTCCAACGACGACGAGCTTACGGGTACACAGCAAAGCGTGCTGCCCGATGACAACGTGATTCGGTTGGAAGCCGGAGTGAACAATATGCAGACTCGTGCCGTAGGCTATGCCGAAAACGGGCTGGCAGAATTTGGGCTGTTCGTGGAGAACACGGACAACTCCACCTACACATTCAGCAACGTGTGTATGAAAAAGGACGATTCCGGCACATGGGCTTCCTACAAAAGCGACAAGACTACCCCGTGGTTGATGCTCTGGCAAAACGAGTCCACCCCTGTCAAAGTGACGGCATACGCCCCATATAACGAAAATACCCAATTGAGTAACCAGTTTACCGGAAATGTGGAATCGGACCAAACAAATGAAGAGAACGGCCGAAAGTCGGACGTACTCTACGCCGCTGCCAGTGTCATGCCTAATGCACCGGATACAGACAACGACATTTATTATGATACCAACACCAAGAAGCTGAACGTAAGAATGGAGCATATACTGAGCAAGCTGACGGTGAATATCCGCTACGGCACGGAGATGACGCAGAATGGTGTAACACCCTCGCTGACCTCCGTCACATTGGGTGAAACCCAGACCGAATACAGTATTGACCTTTCCAGTGGCAGCGTGAGCGCCACTGGCGACAAATCGGAAATCAACATGATGATCTCCGACGATGCCGTTGAAGGCTACAGCAAGAGTGCTGAAGTCATCCTTGTGCCGCAGTCGGCGGCTTTCACGATAACCGTCACCGTCCATGATGACCTTGATGAACGCACCTTTGTCTATAACAATGCGGGATTTGAGTTCAAAAAAGGCAACGCCTATACGCTTAACCTGCTTGTGGGCAATGACGTCACGAACATTGAAGATATTTTCGCTTCTGACTGGACAACCAATGACAACGGGAACTTGGAGACTGAATAAACACATATAACATACAAATGGCATATCAAATGAAAAGAATGAAATATTTTGGAGCTGTTGCACTGCTTGCCCTGCTGACCGCTTGCAGCAACGATGACCTGGAGAATATCTTCTATCCAAACGACCCGCTCGCCGTGCGTGTCAACGCTACGGCTGGCAAGAACGTGATTACCAGAAGTTTTCCGACCGATGACACACAACAGACCGCATTCAAGGACGGTGACCGGATATCTGTCGGAACGGAAGACCAGGACGCCGTAATCTACACGAAGAAAGGTACGGACTGGAGTCCCGAGAGCGGTTACTTGAAGTGGACAAGCTCGTCGCTCACTTTCAACGCCTATTACCCGGTTGACGAGAACAATGCCTCCATGACCACCTTCAACGTGCCAGATAAACAAAACTCGCTCGAAGCCATTGAGAACGCCGACTACATGACCTATTCCGGCGCCCAGACCAAGCCAGCCTCGGCGGACGGAAGCATAACGCTCAATCTGACACGCAAGATGGCACGTGTGGTTATCGGCGATATTAAGTTTCTCGACCAGTACGAGACCGGATACAGCGTCACCGCTATCTCTGTGCATGGCAACACGTCCGGTTATGAGAACGGAACACCGAAAACCGGCGACATTGCAGTAAATGCTTATAAGGATGACAACGGGAAGTTCTACGCCCTGCTTAGTCCTACCACGCTGAATGAGTCGGGAACATTCCTCTCCGTGACGGTAAAGGCAGACAACGGCGACGACACAGAGGTGCTTCTTGTGAAAGGCATACCCGCTTTGCTTGCCTCGAACAGCTATACCTACGCCCTGACGGTGGGCAAGAACATGATTACCGTCTCGTCTGTTACGGTAGAGAACTGGGATGACGGAGGGTCTGTTATTGCGGATAATGGAGAAGGTGAAGCAGAGGAACAGAATGGGCCAAAAGTTGATACAAACAACCATAGCATTACGACATCCAAGGCAGGACAGATTGCAGAAAATTCCCAATTGATAACGGATGCTATCGGTACGGATGGAAGCCTTGCCATATCCGGCCCGATGAATGATGCGGATATTGCCGCCTTGAATAAATATCTGACAGATAATTCCGATGCAACGCTCTCACTCGACCTTACGGATGCAAAACTCGCCTCCATTCCAAACCGGGCTTTTTCTCAAATAAATGGATTGGTTTCCATCAAGCTCCCCGAAGGGTTAACAGTGATTGGTGGAGAAGCTTGGGAGGGTAATGTGTTCTATTTATGTACAAGATTAGAGTCTGTGACATTACCATCCACACTGAAAGTAGTGGGTTACGGTTCTTTTTCGGACTGTACAAGCCTGAGAACGATTGACTTGAAAAATACGGAAGTCGCCAGCATAGAAGCTATCTTATTTAAAAATTGCAGCAGTTTGACAAGCGTATCATTCGGACCGAAAACCAGTGTATTCAATAATAAAGTTTTCGTCGGGTGCAGTTCTTTGACAACCATAGACCTGTCTCTTTGCGAGGCTGTACCGACCTTCAATTATACTCAAGGTTCGGATGCCGAGTCGCCTTTCTATGGTCTCGAAAAGAGCAAGATAACCATTTATGTGAAAGATGCAGACATGAAGACCGCATTTGAGGATAGCGAGTGGGTATCACGGGTTGGATTTACTGCAGATAATTTTGTAGTCAAGAATAATCAATAAACTCTCATTCCGGGCGGGAGCATCAGTGCCCGGTAACATCATACAGAATCGCAGCCCGCTACCGCAAGGTAAGCGGGCTGCATTTTCATAAGAGAAATTATAAACAAAATGAGGTAAACCGCATGAAACAGAAAACAATAGCAACCAGACACCTGCGCACCAAGATAGCGGCAGGATATGTGCTGATACTATTACTTATTTTCGGCATTGTATATATCTGGCTCAACGAACAGCAGAGGCGACAGGAAATAGAGACAACAAGCAACAAGATAAGATGCTTCCGTAAGGACGTACACGAAGTGTATGTGAAGGTGGTTGACTTATCCCTGATTGGTGAAACCGTGCTGGACTGGAACGAGGAAGACATGGCGGCATACCATGAGAAGCGTCTGGAAGTGGACACTCTGCTCAGCCGGTTCAAGTCGACCTACCGCAGCGAACGTATAGACAGTGTCTGCCGGTTGCTGTCTGAAAAGGAAAAGCTGCTGAACAAAATCATGCTGGTACTCAATGAACAGGAAGAAATAAAGGACAAAATAGCCCGCCGTGTTCCGGTGATAGCCCGCAAAAGCTCGCAGGAAGAACCGCCAAAAAGGAAACGGACAGGTTTTCTGGGTCTGTTCGGGAAAAAGGAAGAAGCGAAACCGACCGCAACGACCACCATGCTCAATACGCTGAACAGTGACGTGATAGCCCGCCAGAAAGAACAAAGCGAAAGGTTGAGCCAATATGCCGACAGCCTTTCGGTAAGAAACAGGAAACTGAACTGCCAGTTGCAGGGCATGATCAAGAAAATGGATGCGAGAATACGGACAGACCTGCAACGGCAAGAAACAGAGTTAGCCGCCATACGCAGGCAATCGTCGGTGCAAGTAGGCGGACTGACTGCCATCGTAGCCTTTCTTCTGCTGCTTTCGTATGTTGTCATTCACCGGAACGTGAAACGTATCTGCAGGTACAGGAAAGAAACAAACGAGCTGATAGACAAGCTGCAAAAGACTGTGCAACAGAACAGGCAACTGCTCTCTGCCCGCCGGAAAATCATGCTGACCGTCACGCATGAACTGCGCACTCCGCTCACTGCCATCAATGGTTACGGAGAACTTCTGACACATACTGAAAATGAGAACAAAAGAATAGAATATACCCAAAACATAAGACAGGCAGCCGGCAGAATGACGGATATGCTGAATACCCTGCTGAACTTTTTCCGGCTTGACAGCGGGAAAGAACAGGCAAACGCTGCCCCCTTCCGCCTGAAAAATGTGATTGAAATACTTCAGACAGAATTTGAGCCGAGAGCTGAAGCCAAAGACTTGACCCTGCACATAAGCGGATGCAGCGACGTCATTCTGATGGGCGACCGCAACCGGCTGATACAGATAGCCAACAATCTGCTTGGCAATGCCATCAAGTTTACGGAAAGCGGTACGGTAGGACTGGACATGACCTATGAAGCCGGGAAACTTGTCCTGACCGTGCAGGATACGGGTACGGGCATGAACAACGAACAACGGGAAAAGATATTTGAGCCCTTCGAGCGTCTGCCGAATGCCGCCGTCGAGGACGGCTTCGGACTGGGGCTCCCGATAGTCAAGAACACAGCCACCCTGCTGGGCGGAACAGTCGCAGTTGAGAGCGAGGAAGGCAAAGGCAGCCGGTTTACCGTGAGACTGCCGATGCCCCTTGCCGACAATATCATAGAGATAGAAAAGCGCAAGGCCGGAATTTCAGCCAGACGCCATGCGGCTTTTTACTCCGTTCTGGTTCTGGACAATGATGAAATGACACTGGCCATGACCAAAGAAATGTATGGCAGCTGCAATATACGCTGCGACACATGTGCCAATACATCGGACCTGATGGAAGCCATACGGGAACGGGACTATGATTTGCTGATAACCGACCTGCGAATGCCTGAAACAAACGGATATGACGTGCTGAAACTGCTGCGCTCGTCGAATGTGGGCAACTCACAGACCATTCCGGTAATCGTCACTACGGCCTGGGGGAACTGTGACGAGCAAAGCCTGCTCGACTTCGGTTTTTCGGGCTGCCTCTTCAAGCCATTCTCATTGCCAGACCTGCTGCAAATATCCGAAAAATGTGTCGGTATAAAGGAACAGGAATACTCACCGGACTTATCCCCCCTGCTGGCTTACGGCAACAAGGAGGAAATGCTGGATACACTGACCCAAGCTACGGAAAAAGAAATGCAGGGAGTGAAACAGTCCGTCATGATGAAAGACTTCAAGGCTCTGGACGAATGGGTACACCATCTGCGCAGCTCATGGAGCGTTATCCGTGCCGACAAACCATTATGGCAACTTCACGGGGTTTTACACAAGGAAGGCGGCAGTACGGAAGATGAAATCAGCCGTGCCGTCGATGCCGTTGTCCGCATGGGGCATAGTATCATAGAACAGGCAAAAAAAGAAAGGAGGGTACAGGATGAAGGTTTTTGTTGTTGAGGACAATCCGGTCTATTGCAAATATGTATGCAACCTGCTTGCCAAGGAAGGATTTGAAACGGAAACCGCTTCATCGCTGTCAGCCGCCCGTAAGCTGGCGGACAAGATGAAGAGTGAGGACATCATACTTGCCGACCTTCGCCTGCCCGACGGTGAATGTACCGGACTGTTGCTGTGGATGCGCAATCAGGGCAAACGGCAACGCTTCATCGTCATGACCGATTACGCCGAGGTACATACGGCAGTGGAAAGCATGAAACTCGGCTCTGAGGACTATATCCCGAAACGGCTGATAGAAGAACGGCTGCTGCCACTCGTGCAGACCATACGGAAAGAACAGGAACGCACAAGACGTGCCCCCATTTTCAGACGTACCAGCGAGGCGTATCTTTCCGCAAAGCATCGCGCCAAGATTGTCGCGCCGACCAATCTGAGTGTGATGATTCTGGGCGAGAACGGAACCGGAAAGGAGCATTTCGCCCAGTATATCCACGAAAACAGCAAACGGGCGGACAAACCGTTTGTCGCGGTGGACTGCGGTTCGTTGTCCCCGGCACTGGCACAGTCCGCCTTTTTCGGTCATGTGAAAGGGGCGTTTACCGGTGCGGATGCCAACCGCAGCGGATTTTTTCAGGAAGCGGAAGGCGGCACGCTGTTTCTGGATGAGGTTGGAAACCTCATGCCTGACACCCAACAAATGCTGTTGCGTGCCATACAGGAACGGCGTTACCGTCCCGTCGGCGGCAAAGAAGACAAGACAGCCGACGTGCGCATTATAGCAGCCACCAACGAAGACTTGCAGAAAGCCGTATCGGAGAAGCGTTTCCGTCAAGACCTGCTTTACCGCTTGCAGGAATATGCTGTAACAGTACCACCACTCCGTGAAAGCAGTGATGACATCATGCCTCTCTCGGAATTTTTCCGTGAACAGGCTAATGTGGAACTGGAACGCGATGTGAAAGGATTCGACCAGTCGGCACGCAAAGCCCTGCTCGCCCATTCATGGCCGGGCAACGTGCGTGAACTGCGCCTGACGGTACAGGCAGCGATACTGCATACGGCAGGAGATATGGTGTCTGCAAAAGATTTGGAAATGAACCGTGAACATATCTGCACTTCTTGTTGTTCTACCTTAAAAGATGAGGAACTTGAAAAAGAACGCATCTTGCGTGCATTGGAACAAGCGGAAGGTAACCGGAACACGGCTTCACAGATATTGGGTATAGGTCGTACGACATTATATCGGAAAATGATGGAATATGGGCTGAAATACGGTGAGAAATAACTCAAAAATGAATATTTCCGCTGTAAAATAATACATTATCCGTACAAATTCCTATCTTTGCGGAGAAGTTTAGGAATAAAACAGGCAGTCGGATCATGTCCGGCTGTCTGCTGATATAGACATAAGAACGCAAGGTGTCTTCAGGCGTAAATCTGGACAATTGAAACTGAAAGAAGCAAATTGCGTGATGCTTATGCTATGCATTGTCATAGCGTGCATTCACGTATATTTCTTTCAGGGGGTGTCCAGCCCTACGCTTGAGATAGCGTGGATAGCACGCTACTTTTTTCTCCAAGCGGGCTGAAAACCAATAAAATCTGATTATGGCGAAAATACAATTGCTGGCAATACTTTCAATGGATGGATGCTTGTCTGATATGGAAACAGAAGGGCGTTGGTGTCTCCGCCCCGACTGGCATGGCATAACGGACATATATGAAAAAGCGACCTTCGAACTTTCACAGGACTATTCCATGACCACATTGATAGCCGAACATGAGAAGCAAGACGACAACACCGTTTATCTGATTGAAGCGACAATTCATAATGCGACTTTTGTCAATGCAATGCTGAACATGCGTATCATTGATGAAATTATCATCTATACCGTACCGTTCATAGCCGGTACCGGTCTCTTCCTGTTCCAAAAAGAACTGCCAATATCTTATTGGAAACTCACAGAACAAACAAGTCTGCCGGGAGCCTTGCGTCACATATACCATAAGGTAGATGTAGAAGAAAATTAGCCGTACCGTGTTCCAAAGTGGAACGTGAAACACGGATTCGGTTGTTCCAAAATGAAACGTGGTTTCATCTTGAAACCGATTTTTGGCCGTTTATGCAATGGCTGAAAAATATTTTTTACTCTATTCTATTGTATAACAGCAGGATACAAAATCCTGCCGTTTTTTTTTCTGTTTGCGGAAAAGCATTTGTACTCATAGTTCATGTGCGCGCACTGATAATCAAAGTGTATCATTCAAACAGAAAAAACATGAATTACCTTATATTGACAGAAACCGAGTTTTTCGGTCTTATAAACGGAAATGATGAAACAATCAATCTGAATGCCGCCTATGAGTGTTTTGTCAAGGCGGTTGTCGAACTGCTGTCCGATAACGATACGGACGGTGTAAAGATTGCACTGGCGTATGCCGAGAACGAACTGGAATATCACAACACGCAGTATCTTGCAGACGGAGTGAAAAGCCATACTGACCTGTTTGTCCGTAAAGCCTTGTCTTTTGTCCGCAAGATGCAAAAACATGTCCCCTCCAACTGTCCGCAGGTGCCGCCACTATCCACTACTATCCACTCTGAATGCGAAAAGAGAAATAAAGATACAGACAACATTCCTGCCATACGATGGACTGGCAAGGCATCCGACCTTGTGGAACTTATCTATGGGGTCAGCGAAATGGGCTGCATCAATGACGGAGAGACCTCACTGAAGGAAATTGCCGACTATTTCTACAAGATGCTTGGCATACAGGCGAAAGGATGCTATAACATATACAGCGACATCAAGATGCGGAAGAACGAAAGCCGTACCTATTTCCTTGACCGTGCAGCCGAGAAAGTGAACCGAAGGATGCAACTGGACGAGGAACGGGAAAGGATGAGAAGGTAATCGAGAAAAGTCCGGTTTTCTGCAATTATTCGAAAGAAAAAGACTACCTTTGCAAAAACAATTAAAAGACAATAGATTATGGCAATAGAAATCAAACCCATTCCGGTACTTCGCGGCAAGGCGGCGGAGCGTTTCGTGGAAGAAGCGGACAGGAACGCCAGAGAAAAACGCGGCTCCATAGACTTCACGAAGCAGGTGGAAAAGATGCGTGCCATCCTGAAACGCTCCAGACTGTACAATATAGATAAGGAGGGATAGGACGGTATGCTGGAATATTGTGAGTTCTGTGAGCTGAATGAAGACGTGCTGCGCGAATGCGGCGGCTTCTCGTGCAAGGACAGGGATATAACCGAGTTCTTCACGAAGGAATATGCGGATTATGCCTACCAGCTTTTGGGAAAGTCCTACTGTTTCGTGGAGCAGGACAAGCACCGCATCGTCGGAGCTTTCACCGTAGCCAATTCAAGCATCCGTGCCGACCTGCTTCCGAATAGCCGACGCAACAGGCTCAACCGTAACATACCCAACGAGAAACGCCGTCCCCAATATCCTGCGGTGCTGGTGGGGCAGCTTGCCGTCAGCGAGAACTATATGGGACAGCACATCGGCGATGAGATACTGGATGCCATCAAGTCATGGTTCATCGAGCCGCTGAACAAGACCGGATGCCGCTATATAGTGGTGGATGCCCTGAACAATCCGAAAATATTCGATTTTTACCAGCGGAACGGCTTCAAGTTCCTGTTCTCCACGGAGGAAGAGGAACGGACTTTCCTGTACGGCAGGAGAACGGCGGAAGAAAAACCTGACATGCAGCCCATGCGCACCCGACTGATGTACTTTGACCTGATACTGCTGCGTACCCGATAAGAAGGAACCGTAAAACAATACAATAACATATCTCCCATGCAATTTGCCTCCTATTTTGCATGGGAGTTTTTATATCGTGAAAATGGCAAAGAAAAAGAAGAAACATAACGGACACTATTGTAAAGTATGCGGCTGCTGCAAGTCCAACGAAAGCTTTACGGGCAAAGGACACGCACAGCACATCTGCAAGGAATGCCAGTCGCTGCCGAAGGACGAGCAAGCGGACATGATGCGCTGTAACGAAGTGGAGCGTGCCGCATTCCGCTTCCCCATGAGGCAGCAGGATTGGGAACTGCTGGAAAAATATGCCAAGAAATACAAGGACAGGGAGTCCGGGCAGTTCGCACAGGAAATGCTTGACATGAAACGCGGCAATTATGCACCAGAAGAGGATGATGAAGAAGCGGATGATTTGTTTGGCAAAATCTATGAAATCGAAGAAACCCCCTTTTCGGATTTGGATGAAGACAACCGCATTGCCGTTGAAGAACTGCTGGAGGACAATATCAACGAGTTCATGATACACAAGGACTATATCCCCGAAGGAAAGGACTTGCAGGATATAGCGGATTGGGTATTGAAAGAGACCAACGATGCGTTTTATCTAAAAGTCGTCCCTGATGACGCATACCGCAAGCTCATAGACGATACCGTCCGGAAGCTGGTCAGGGAATGGAAAGACGACGGCATGGAGATAAAGACCTATACCGAGTCGCTTACGGTCATGGAAACGGAACGGCTTATAATCAGAAAAATCACCCGCAAGGATATGGGTGCATTGCTCGCCCTTATGGGCAAGCCGGAAGTCATGTACGCATGGGAACACGGGTTTGAAAAGAAGGAAGTGTGCCAATGGCTGAACCGCCAGCTTACCCGTTACCGTAAGGACGGATACGGATATTTTGCCGTCATATTAAAGGAAAACAATAAGTTTATCGGACAGGCAGGCTTAATGAAAAGCGTGATTGACGGGAACAATACCGTGGAACTCGGCTACATGCTGGACAATGTGCATTGGCATCATGGCTATGCCACGGAAGCCGCCCGAAGGTGTCTGCAATATGCTTTTGAGGAATTGGGATTACAGGAAGTCTGTTGCAGCATTCGTCCCGAAAATACATCTTCCCTCCGTGTGGCAGAAGCCATCGGAATGATACCCTGTGGCAGCCATACCATTGTATATAATGGAAAGGAAATGCCCCATCTGTTATATAAAGCAGAAAAATATAATTGACAAAAAAGAAAATCCGTAACAGTCAGTGCTACGGATTTTCCTTTTTTCGCCTGCGGCATGTTACTTGTTCTGCAAGAGGTATTGCAGTTCCGGGTCGGACTGGATGCGCTGCAGCTCATCGGCGACAATCTGCCGGACCTCTGCACGGATACGGTTGTAGTTCTCCTGAATCATCTCCTTCATGCAGTCGTTGCCGTCGGCATCGGTAAAGTCCGTGATGATGGGAATAGGCTTGTAAGCCTGTTCCTCACGCTTCACTTTCTCGGCATCGACCACAATCTCGCAATGGAAAATCTTCTGTTCGATGCGTTCGTCGTAATTGTCGGCGACGGCTCCCACGAACATGCCCTGCGTGAGCGTGGAAATCTTGCTCGCCGGAATCAGGCTCTCCATCTGCGTATTGATGGAAGTGGACTTGTCCTCGCGGTTGATGGTGATGCTCTGCCGCCTCTGGAGAATCTTGCCGAAACGCTCGGAAAGGGTCTTGGCGGTCTCGCCCACGACCTGACCGGAAAAGATGTTGCCGACGGTGTTCATCACTACGGCGGCCTCCTTGTCGCCGTAGTCACGCTTGAGCTGGGAAAAGTCCTGAAAACCCAGCAGGGTGGAAACCTTGTTGCTTCGGGCGGTGGCAATCAGGTTGTCCAGCCCCTTGAAGTAAATCGTGGGCAACTCGTCTATGATTATTGAGGATTTGAGCCTTCCTTTCTTGTTCACGAGCTTGACGATGCGCGAGTTGTACAGTCCCAACGCCGCCCCGTAGATGTTCTGACGGTCGGGATTGTTGCCCACGCAAAGGATTTTCGGCTCGTCGAGGTTGTTGATGTCGAGCGTGAACTCGCTGTCGGACATGACCCAGTAGAGCTGCGGAGAAATCATGCGCGAGAGCGGAATCTTCGCCGAGGCTATCTGTCCGGCGAGCTGTTCCATCGCCCCGCCCTGCCAGGCGTCCATGAACGGGGAAAGGTAGTTCTCCAGTTCGGGATAGCTGGTGAGAATCGGGAACAGGTCTTCGTAACGGCGGTTGAGCAGCTCGATGGCATGGGGAAAGGTACAATACTTCCCGTCTTTGTAAATCCTTAAAAACCAAATCACTGCGGCAAACAGGATAATCGGCGACTCCACGAAGAAGTCGCCCTGCTTTTGCACCCAAGTCTTATTCAAATTGAGCATTATCGTGTAGGCACTCTCGTAGGCATCGGTGATGTCCTCCATGAAATCCGGGTGTATGGGATTGCAGCGGTGCGAGCGGCGCGGGTCGTCGAAGTTTATCACGTAGAACTTCGGCCTGACCCTGTACCCGTCCGGGTGGTTTATCAGGTGGTTGTAGGCAATGGTGGAAAGGTCGGGATATTTGAAGTCATAGATATATTGACTAAAACCTTTCTCAATCTGCTGCTTTATGAAGGAATTAACCACAGCATACGACTTTCCACTGCCCGGAGTACCCAACACGATGGAAGCACGGAACGGGTTTACCACATTGATAAATCCGTCGTTCCACTTCTTCTTATAGTAAAAGCGGGTGGGCAGATTTACTGAATACTCGTTTTCCATGAGGCGGGTCTCCTGCATGAAACTCTCGTTTTCCACATTGAACACGTCTTCCATAAGGTTGGTACGCAAAAGGCGGCTCATCCACGTGCCCGCCATGAGCAGGCAGACATAGCCCGCCGCCATCGAAGCGGTGTAGAAACCCGCAACCGCCTCCACCGGAAGCGGCAGGGACAGCACCCACCAGTTGCCGAAGAACAGCACCAGCCCCGCGGCAAGTACCGTCCAGATCCGGCGCCAGGTGATTTTCTCCTCCTTGACACCCTTCGTGCCGAGGCACGAGAGCGCGAGCAGAAGAAGGGCAAAGAGCTTCGTGTAGAGAATGTGATGGAACAGCCCGGCGGTGCGGTCGAAGTTCATCAGTACCCGGTCCACGACACCTATACCGATGCCCCACAGCCTTACGGCTTCGTAACAATACCAGTAAAGGTGGATGACCACCAGAATAATGCTTACGGCACGGAGAAAATCCATGATTTTCGCCAGTGCCCTCAAATCGTCTTCCTGTTGTGACATAATCTGTTTCTGTTTTTAAGTTTGAATGACTGAATTATAATCCCTGTCCCTTGCGGCGTTTCTTACGTCTGTGTTTGAGGTCACGCTCGAAGGCGGCTTCCTCCGCCTGTATGTCCGAAGCATCGCCGCCGAGCAAGCCCAAGCCGGAGGAATACCCCTCGTCGTATTCCACGGCGGGACGGGTGTCGGGCTGCTGCCCGTCCACGGCGATGGTGAACGGCATGGGCGGAGTGCCGGCATACGGCAGGGTGAAATGCTCCTGCAGGGTATTGGCGGAAAACTCCCTGCCCAAGCGCGAGCCGTTGAGCACACAGCCTGTGCGGTGGTCGATGAAGGTTGCTCCGTAGATGCGCCCTTCGTCGGTATGGCGGAACACCACGTCCACGCCCTTGTCCCGGAGGAGGGTGACGAACTCCTCGCGGCGGTATGTCCGAGCAAGCGCGGCGACGACGGTCTTGCGGGTCATCTCCGCCAGACGTTTATCCCGAATTTGTTCTTTGGAAAATTCAAACCTGCACTGAACGGCTTCATAGCCGACGGACTTGCCGATGCGGGAAGCCTTGAAAGGATTGCCGGTCTTGTTGCCGGCATCATCAGTGGCGGAATAGACCAGCCCGTGATACTCGCGTCCGTTCACCATGCCGTGCGCTTCCTCTACCGTGACATTATAGAGCGAGAGCAGAGCGCGGTATTCGCCCATTGTCCGAAACTTGTAGCCTGCCATGACCGCCTTGGCTACATTCGATACCTGCCGTTTCACGTCACCCTGCGATACGTCCACCCTGCGGAGTGGGTTGTCGGTGCGGTGCTGCCTACGGTCAGCCGGGTGCAGTCCGTACTTCTTTTCCAGCTCGGAGGTGATGCGCTTGCTACGGCGGTGGATGAAATCACGGTTGAGCCGCCTGCCGTTTTCGTCCACATTGACGGAAACGATATGCAGGTGGTGGCGGCTGATGTCCTCGTGCTTGAAGACAAGGTAAGGCTGGTCGCCGTAACCCAACCTGTCGAGATACTCGCGTGCGAGCTGTTCCAGCTCCGTGTCGGTCAGGCGGTCGTCGGGATGTGGATTGAGCGAAATATGGATGACCTTATTCCGGGTGCGCACCTGCTCCGGCATGAACCGCCTGAAGTCCTGCTCGGCACGTGCCACATCCACCTGTCCGCTGCCGTTGTCAAAGATCCTGTTCACGGCAAGGAGCCTGCCTTCGCCCTCGTTCACCTTCAGACCGTTGTAGGCGAGTGCGCCATACAATGATGTCCCCATGCTTATCTTCGCGACCATCTTTCCTCAAACTCTTTTGAAAGTTCCACGACCTGCCGCGTCAAGGCAGCCAGTTCCTTGGTGCATTGCTCCAGCTTGTAGAGCAATGCCATCGCCTTCTTTTCCGAAAAATGGCAGCGCAGCTCCCTGACCGCCTGGTTGTAGTTGTTGCCTACCATGCGGTACTGCGCATGAAAGGCGGAGAGTTTCGTGCAGTAGTCCAACAGCGTCCTGTCCGTGACCAGCACACGGAAGGGCTGCCCGAAGAAGTGCGCTTTCAGGAACACCGCCCTCGCGTACACGCCGGACTTTTCATACATGGCAAGAAACTTCTGCCATTCCTCGTTGTCGAAGCGCACCATCACGCAGTGCGACTTGCGGCTCTCTTTCGGATGCCGCCCCCATTTGAGCATTGCTCTTCCTCCTTCTTGCAAGGCATAGTCCAAACCTGTTTGGCTCTGCCCTTGCTTCGTGCGTCGGTTGGGCATTTCATCCCCGTTCTTTTTCTTGTTCATCTTTATTATGGATTTAGTGGTTTCACGGCACAAGCGTAGCTTCCGGCACGCATACCGCAGGTAGGAAACAGGCTTCCCGACTTCGGAGAGGAAGCCCTCCCCTGCAAGGGGCAAGGTGCGTTTTCGGGAGTAACCGAAAACCCTTTGAGTTACTCAAAGGACACCTTGCTGTGTCTTTGAGGACACAAGAATCCGTACACGACGGATTGGGGATAAACCTGTTATAACAACCCATAAAGGTATCGGTCGCCCGATACCCTTCGGCTGCCCAAAAGAAGGACGGAGCCGGGGTGCGGTGTGCACATCGGGAGCGTTGCCCTGCCGCTTGGGTGCAAAGGTAGAGTGTTTAATCACCTGAAAACATGTATAAAACGAAGCCACTCCCTACCACTTGCTGCCACAAGCTGCCACCAAAACCAAAAACGATACAGTTTTGAGGAAATACCTTTTCCTTTGCGCACAGAAACGACGAACCAGTGATTTGAAGAAATGGATATGAACGGAAACAGACATAAGAAAAAGCAAGTCCGCACTGGCGGACACATTCACCGCCCCACTGAAATGCTGGTGTACAGGTTTGCTGGTGTACTGGTTTATTGTCATACTGGTTTACACCAGTGGGGCTCCAGGTCAAGACCTCCGTAATGGTGCAAACAAGCAGGGATGCGGACAGATGACGCAACAAGTCTATACCGCAACAATGCCCTGCTCCTGCAAAACAGCAAGCATACGCATATATGCAAAAACGGAGAAACAGACAGACGGAACAATACACCGCCACAGCTATAAACCAACAATGATTAAAACATACAGAAAAATGAACAAGGAAACATTCGTTGCATTCGCAACACAGAAAGGCGGGGTCGGCAAATCGACCGTCACCGCACTCGTGGCCAACTACGTACACAACGTGATGGGGCTTGACGTCGCCGTGATAGACTGCGATGAGCCGCAGCACAGCATCGCCGGACTCCGTGACAAGGAAACCGTGCTCATCGAAAAGAACGACAGCCTGAAGGCAGTCGCCTGTGAACATTTCCGCAAGTCAGGGCGCAAGGCGTTCCCCATTATCCGGAGCAACGCCGTGAAAGCGTTGGACGATGCGGACAAACTGCTCTCCGAGGACGGGTACAAACCCGAAATTGTGTTCTTCGACCTGCCCGGCACGTTGAAAAGCGACGGCGTGATAAAGACGCTTTCGCAAATGGACTACATCTTCACGCCCGTCAGTGCCGACCGCTTCGTGGTGGAGAGTGCGCTGCAGTTCGTGATGATGTTCAACGACAACCTCGTCACCACCGGGCTTGCCAAGACAAAGGGCATGTCCCTGTTCTGGACAATGGTGGACGGAAGGGAAAGGACGGAACTGTACGACCTTTACGGGGAGCTGTTCGCCGAAAACAACTTCCATGTCCTTGACACGAGGCTGCCCGACAGCAAGCGTTTCCGCCGCGAACCTTCGGACGACCGCAAGTCGGTGTTCCGCTCGACCATCCTTCCGCCGGACACCGCCATGCTGCGAGGAAGCCGCATCCGTGAATTGTCAGAAGAGATATGTTCTATCATCAACGGGTAAGCGTCATGGCAAGCCGAAAGTTGAACACGGAGGGCATAGACGAAAGCCTGCTGCTCGCCTCCATAGGGAAATCCCGCCAAATGGGTGACGCCCCGACAAGGGAAGAAGCCGGGAACGCTGAAAGCGCCGTCAAGCCAGCCGCTGCCGAACCGCCCGAAAATGCCGCACGGCCTGCGGAAACAAAGGAGAAGCCCGAACCCGTGAGGAAGAAACGGCAGGACTATGGCTCGATTTTCCTCAAACGGGGAGAACTGAAAAGCCGCCAGAGTGTGTACATCAGCAAGGAAGTGCACAGCATCGTTTCCAAGATAGTGAACATCATCGCCGACAAGGAAATCACTGTAGGCGGTTACATAGACACTGTACTGATGCGCCACTTCGAGGAAAACAAGGATGAAATCAATGACCTGTACCGCCGCGACAGGGACAACCTGATTTGAACAAGACATTGTATAACGACATAAAAAATAAAGACATAATGAAACTGAACATTAACATATTCAAAAGACAGAGAAAGCCGGAAGGCTATGTAGAGAAGTACCTGCGCCCCCAGAAGCCGGAGGGATACGAGCGGAAAGCGGTGTACATCAGCCGCGAGAACCATGAGACCGTCAGGCGGATAATCGGTATGCTTGGAAGCCGCAAGACGACCATTTCCGGCTACATCGACCGCATACTCACAGAGCACCTCGACAAATATGGGGACGAGTTGGAAAAGGCGCGTGAGAAAAAGTACAGGGAGATTGTCGGACGTAAGCCGGAAAGCCTATGATGACGTTCCTGATAATCCTGATGATGGCGTGCAACCTGTGTGTGCTTTTCTACCTGACACGGGAACACAGGGAAACGAGGAAGGCAGACCGCTACGGAGGTACAGAACAGTCACGGCAGGAACCGCCACCCGGCATCATGGGCAAGAGCAAGTTCAGGATGCCTGAGCGGACAAGGACAGAAAAGGACACCATAGTGCCAGAAGCTGCCACTTCCGCGAAAGCTGAGGCGGTGGACGAAAAGGACGTTACCTTTGACGACGAAATGGAAACCGCCGGCAGCCACGCTGCGGAAACGAAGCCGTCGCGCCAAGTGCCCGACGAGGATCTGGACGAGGTTTTCAGGGACAACCGCGTCCACGACACGGACGGGGAACTTGAGGAAGAACCGCCACAGGCGGGCGGAAGCACCTTTGACGAAATCGACCGTGCGGCAAGGGCGGTGAAGAACCCGAAGGCAGGGAAAGCCGACATCCTGCAAGCGGGCAAGGTATTCCACGAGCTGGAAGGGACAGAGTTCTACGACATGTTCCGGCGCAACAATGCCCGGTACGAGGCAAGAGTGTCGGAAATGGTGGAAACCTATCTCACAAGTATCCAGCCCGCAGAGAAGAAAACAAGAATGAAAGCGGCTGTACGGAAGGAATACGAGAACTTCAACATCCGCGACTATGTATAACACTGTAAAAAACGTAACGAAGATGCGAAAAAAGAAAATTGACTACGGCTGAAATCCCGGCCAGCCACCGGACCACTAAATCCAGAAGCCGGCTTTATCCGAAGCCGCAAAAATTAAAGAAAAGTATCAACCGCCGAAGGGAATATCCCGCCCGGAGGCATAAAAACAAGAAAAGATTATGACAGAAACATCGAAGAAAAAACAAATCATTCTGGCAGTCCTTCTGACGGCTGCAAACATTTCCGCCTTTGCACAGGGCAACGGCATGGCGGGCATTACGGAGGCAACCAATCTTGTGACCTCGTATTTCGACCCGGCGACAAAGCTCATCTATGCCATCGGCGCGGTAGTGGGACTCATAGGAGGCATCAAGGTCTATGGCAAGTTCTCGTCCGGTGATCCGGACACGAGCAAGACCGCCGCAAGCTGGTTCGGAGCCTGTATCTTCCTGATTGTAAGCGCAACCATCCTGCGCTCGTTCTTCCTCTAAACAGGCGTTTCCCATATATAATAAGATAAAAGGACAATGGCTGAATACCCGGTAAACAAGGGCATCGGTCGTCCGGTGGAGTTCAAGGGGCTGAAGGCGCAGTACCTGTTCGTGTTTGCGGGCGGGCTGCTTGCCGCCTTCCTCCTGTTTGTTATCCTGTACATGGCGGGCGTGAGCCAGTGGGTCTGCATCGGCCTGGGAGTCACGGCGGCTTCCGCCGTGGTATGGCTCACGTTCCGGCTGAACGCAAAGTACGGCCAGCACGGACTGATGAAGCTGGGCGCTGCACGGATGCGCCCGCGTTACCTGCTCCACCGCAGACGGGTGTCCCATCTGTTGAGACGAAAAAGGAAAGGAAGGAAAGAATGAGAAACGTAATGAAAGCCACCACACTGGAGAGCCGGTTCCCGCTGCTGGCGGTGGAACACGGGTGCATCATCTCGAAGGATGCAGACATTACCGCAGCCTTCGAGGTGGAGCTGCCGGAGGTCTATACCGTGACGGCGGAGGAATACGAGAGTATCCATGCCACGTGGTGCAAGGCAATCAAGGTACTGCCAGACTATTCGGTACTGCACAAGCAGGACTGGTATATGAAGGAGCTGTACCGCCCCGACTGGGAGAAGGAAGGTACGGGCTTCCTGGCACGGAGCAACGGAATGCACTTCAACGAGCGTCCGTATCTGAACCACAAATGCTACCTGTTCCTGACCAAGACGACGAAGGAACGCATGAGGCGGCAGAGCAACTGGAGCACGCTGTGCCGGGGGCACATCGTCCCGAAAGAGATACGGGACAGGGAAACGGCGGTGAAGTTCATGGAGGCGGTGGAACAGTTCGCCCGCATCCTGAACGATTCGGGACACGTCCGCCTGCGCCGCCTGAGGGACGATGAGATTACGGGAACGGAAAAGGAAACGGGTATCATAGGCAGATACCTGGCACTGACGACGGAGGATACGGCGTGTCTGGAAGACATCGCCATGAGCGCGGAGGAGATGCGCATCGGCGACAAGCGCCTGTGCCTGCACACGCTGTCGGACACGGAAGACCTGCCGGCTGCGGTAGCCACGGACAGCCGTTACGAACGGCTCTCGACCGACCGCTCGGACTGCCGCCTGTCGTTTGCCGCCCCGCTGGGACTGCTGCTGCCCTGCAACCATATCTACAACCAGTACGTGTTTGTCGGCAACAGCGACGAGGAGCTGCGCCGCTTCGAGAAGTCGGCAAGGAACATGCAGTCGCTCTCGCGCTACAGCCGCCAGAACGCCATCAACTGCGAGTGGATTGAGGAATACCTGAACGAAGCCCACTCACAGGGGCTGAAGTCCGTCCGCGCCCACTTCAACGTGATGGCGTGGAGCGACGACACGGAGGAACTGAAACGGATAAGGAACGACGTGGGGAGCCAGCTTGCCTCAATGGGATGCGTGCCCCGCCACAACACGACGGACTGCCCGACGCTGTTCTGGGCTGGCATACCGGGCAATGCGGCGGATTTCCCGGCGGAAGAATCGTTCCACACGTTCATCGAACAGGCGGTATGCCTGTTCGCCGGAGAGACCAACTACCGGGATTCGCCCTCGGCTTTCGGCATCCGCATGGCAGACCGTATCAGCGGCAAGCCGCTGCATATCGACATATCCGACCTGCCGATGAAGCGCGGCATCACGACCAACCGCAACAAGTTCGTGCTGGGACCGAGCGGAAGCGGCAAGTCGTTCTTCATGAACCATCTGGTGCGGCAGTATTATGAGCAGGGCACGCACGTGGTACTGGTGGACACGGGAAACTCCTATCAGGGACTGTGCGAGATGATACACCGCCGTACACACGGAAAGGACGGCATCTACTTTACCTATACGGAGGAGAAGCCCATCTCGTTCAACCCGTTCTACACGGATGACGGGGTGTTTGACGTGGAGAAAAAGGACAGCATCAAGACGCTGCTGCTGACGCTGTGGAAAAGCGAGAACGAACCCGCCACGAAAACGGAATCGGCGGAGCTGGGAAGCGCGGTGAACGCCTACCTGCTGAAACTCCGACAGGACAGGAGCATCGTGCCTTCGTTCAACACATTCTACGAATACATGCGGGACGTGTATCGCAAGGAAATGGAGGAACGCTACATCAAGGTGGAGAAGTCGGACTTCAACATCGACAACCTGCTGACCACGCTCCGGCAGTATTACCGGGGCGGACGCTATGACTTCCTGCTCAACTCGGCGGAAAACATCGACCTGCTGCACAAACGGTTCGTGGTATTCGAAATCGACAGTCTGAAGGATAACGCCGAGCTGTTTCCGGTGGTGACCATCATTATCATGGAGGCGTTCATCAACAAGATGCGCCGGCTGAAAGGCGTAAGGAAACAGCTGATTGTGGAAGAGGCTTGGAAGGCCCTTTCTTCGGCAAACATGGCTGACTACCTGCGCTACATGTACAAGACGGTGAGAAAATATTTCGGGGAGGCGATTGTGGTGACACAGGAAGTGGACGACATCATCAGCTCGCCCATCGTGAAGGAAAGCATCATCAACAACTCGGACTGCAAAATCCTGCTGGACCAGCGCAAGTACATGAACAAGTTTGACCAGATACAGTCGCTGCTGGGTCTGACGGAAAAGGAGAAGTCGCAGATACTCTCGATCAACCAGTCCAACGACCCGTCGAGGCGGTACAAGGAGGTGTGGATAGGACTTGGGGGCACGCATTCGGCGGTATATGCCACGGAGGTGTCGATGCAAGAGTATCTCGCCTACACGACGGAGGAGACGGAGAAGATGGAAGTGCGCGAACTGGCGGAGAAACTGGGCGGCGACATGGAGGCCGCCATCCGTCAGGTGGCGGAGAGACGGCTGGAAGAACGGATGAGAAGGTAAACCGGCAGGAAATATACAGTAAACTAAAAGAGAAAACGATTTATGGAACAACAGACTGACAACATGTACATTGACGATGTATACAGTGATGAAGCGCAGCGGAAACGGGAGGAAATCCGGGACCATATCTCATGGTTCGACGAGTTCCTGACATTCGGAACCCCGCTTCCGGAACATATCAGAAGACGGTACGGACTGGAAGAGGATTACCGGCGGTACAAGGAACTGGAAGTACAGGTGTACCGGGACCGTGCAGGGTACGGGGAGGAGCAGCGCATGAATGAGCTGTGCGAGGCAGGAAGAGCCAAGGGAAAAGTCACCCTTGCGGTAGAGAAGGCCTACGAAAGCATCTGCCCCCATCCTTCCCGGGACTATATCGAGGAGCGGTATGAGGAACTGCTGTATTTGAGAGGCATGGTGTACCGGAAAGACTATGACGACCCGATGTGGTACAGGCCGGAAGTCCTGGACAAATACGGCATTGACCACAAGGGACCGCGCGAAACGGTGCTCGTGCAGGTGGAAAAGGCATACCGGGAACTGGATGCCCGATTCTGCCGGATGACGGGCAAGAAGCCGGATGCGGACGAGCTGTTCGGCAAACCCGCAGTACGGCAGTCGGTACCTGTACAGAAGGAGGCGCCGGAGAATGGCGCAAGGGAAAACCGCATGTGCAGGCGTAAAGGCAGAAGACCGGGATTCTGACGGAAAGATAACAGAATAAATAACCAATCTAAAAAACAAAACTTAAAAAAGACAAGAAAATGAACATCAAACTGACAAAGACGGAAAGACTGCTGCTGTGCGGCGGTCTGATAGGCATGGCATCGCTGATGCTGCAAGCCTGTGATATAATGGCAAAAGAAGATGGCGACACCCGCGACAGAATCTGTGGAAACTGGGAAAATGCGGAAGCCGGTCCCGACATGCTGGTATATAAGGAAGGGGAACTGTACAAGGTGACGCTGTTCCGGCGCAAGGGCGTGCGCCGCGTGCTGAAGCCGGAAACCTACCTGCTCAACCGGGCGGAGGACGGCAGCCTGTACATGAATACGGGCTACCGCATTGACGTGGCATACAACGAGGAGACGGATGTGCTGACATTTTCGCCGGGCGGTGACTATGTCCGGGTGAACACGGATGCAGGTGACGGCGAAAGGACAAAGGAGAAAGAGAATATGCAATAGCAACTTAACGAACCACTAAATCCAAAAAAAGAATGAGAATGAGACAGAAACTGAAAATACCACTGATTGCGGTCTGCCTGTGCCTTGCGGGGACAGGCGGGGCAAATGCCCAATGGGTGGTGTCCGACCCCGGAAATCTTGCGCAGAGCATCATCAACTCCGCCAAGGAGATGGTGGAGACAGCCGGGACGAAAGCCAACACCCTGAACGGTTTTCTGGAAACGAAGAAGGTGTTCGAGCAGGGAAAGGCGTATTACGACGCACTGAAATCAGTGCACGACGTGGTAAAGGGCGGCGCGAAGGTGGCGAAAAGCATCTCTCTGGTAATGGAAATATCAGAAATCTATGTGGACAACTACCAGAAGATGCTCTCGGACGAGAATTACACGCCGGATGAGCTTGCCGCCATCTCATCGGGCTATGCGATGCTGATAGACGAAAGCTCGGACGTGCTGCAGGACCTGAAGAATGTGGTGAACGTGACGGGCATGTCACTGACGGATGCGGAAAGGCTCGCCATCATAGACAATGCCTACCGCAGCCTGATGAACTACCGCAACCTCGTGCGCTACTACACGAACAAGACCATATCGGTGTCGTACCTGCGGGCGAGAAAGAAGAACGACATGGACCGGGTGATGGCACTCTACGGAAACTCCAACGAAAAATACTGGTAGCCTATGGGAGAGTTTGACAACCTGCACCAGATACTCCTCTCGCTGTATGAGGAGATGATGCCGCTCTGCTCGGACATGGCAGGAGTGGCAAAGGGGCTTGCCGGACTGGGCGCCCTGTTCTATGTGGCGGTGCGCGTGTGGCAGTCGCTCGCCCGTGCCGAGGCGATAGACGTGTACCCGCTGCTACGGCCGTTTGCCATCGGACTGTGCATCCTCTTCTTCCCGACCATCGTGCTGGGGACGATGAACTCCGTTCTGGGAGTAATCGTACAGGGGACGCACTCGATACTGGAGGAACAGACCTTTGACATGGAGAAGTACAGGGAACAGAAGGACAGGCTGGAATACGAGGCGATGATGCGCAACCCGGAAACCGCCTATCTCGCCTCGGACGAGGAGTTCGACCGTCAGATAGACGAGCTGGGCTGGTCGCCGTCGGACATGATCACCATGACGGGCATGTACATGGACCGTGCGGCGTACAACATCAAGAAGAGCGTGCGTGACTGGTTCCGCGAGCTGCTGGAGCTGATGTTCGCAGCTGCCGCCCTTGTCATCGACACGCTCAGGACGTTCTTCCTGGTGGTGCTGTCGATACTGGGACCCGTCGCCTTCGCCTTCTCGGTATGGGACGGCTTCCACTCCACGCTTTCGGCATGGTTCAGCCGCTACATACAGATTTACCTGTGGCTGCCCGTTTCCGACCTGTTCAGCACGATACTGGCGAAGATACAGATACTGATGCTCCAGAACGACATCGAGGCGATGCAGGCAGACCCGAACTTCTCGGTAGAGGCGAGTAACGGGGTGTACATCGTGTTCCTCGTTATCGGCATCGTGGGATACTTCACCATCCCGACGGTAGCCGGATGGATAATCCAGGCCGGTGGCGGAGTGGGCAGCTACAACAAGAATATCGGTACTGCGGGCGCCCTTGGCGGCAGTCTGGCGGGTGCGGCAGCCGGAAACGTGGCGGGACGCACGGGAAAGTTTATCAGGAAACAGGCAGGCAAACTGCTGAAAAAGAAATGATTTTACAAACGAAAAAAGAAAGACGGAAAAAATGGAGTTCAAGAGTCTGAAAAACATCGAAACGAGTTTCCGGCAGATACGTCTGTTCGGAATCATCTACACGGCAGCATGTGCCCTCGTGGTGGTTTGCTCGGTGGTATGCGCTTTCCGCTTCGCCGAAGCGCAAAGACAGAAGATATATGTACTTGACGGGGGAAAGAGCCTGATGCTCGCACTCTCACAGGATCTGTCGCAGAACCGCCCGGCGGAAGCAAGGGAGCACGTGCGCCGCTTCCACGAGCTGTTCTTCACCCTCTCGCCGGAGAAGAGTGCGATAGAGCACAACGTGAAACGTGCACTGCTGCTGGCGGACAGGAGCGCATACAACTACTACGCCGACTTCGCGGAGAAGGGTTTCTACAACCGCATTATCGCGGGGAACATCAACCAAGTGTTGCAGGTGGACAGCGTGGTCTGCAACTTCGACCGCTACCCCTACGAGGCACGCACCTACGCAAGGCAGATGATCATCAGGGAAAGCAACGTGACGGAACGCACGCTGGTAACGACCTGCCGTTTGCTTAATGCGAGCCGCTCGGACGACAACCCGAACGGTTTCACCATAGAGGGATTCACGATACTGGAGAACAGGGACATCAGAAGCATGGAGAGATAGGCGTATGGGAAAGATGCGAATAATAATTGAAAAGTGCACCACCCGTTTCAGGACGGAACTGCACGGAAAGCTGGATACGTTGTCACCGAAGGCAAGGCTGGCGGTCATTACCGGGATGCTTGTCCCCTTTGCCGCCGGATGCCTCTATACGACAGCCACCGCCATTGCAGGTTTCGGGAAAAGTGAAAAGGAGTTGGAGATACGGCACATCGAAAATTTGAACCTGCCCGTGCAGGAGAGTGATAACTTATATGATAATGTATATGGAAACGAAAAAAGAACAGAAGAATGAAACGAAAGAGAAAAAGCCGCTGACAGAGGAACAGCGCCAGCGGAGAAGGAAGATGCTGGTTTATCCACTGATGGGTCTGACCTTTCTGGGCTGCATGTGGCTCATCTTCTCCCCCTCGCAGGAGGACAGGGAGAAGGAACGTCAGGGACAGGGATTCAACACCGACATGCCCCAGCCGGAAGACGCCGGAATCATCGGCGACAAGGCTAAAGCCTATGAGCAACAGCAACTGGAGAACAGGCAGAAGCAGCGCCGGGGCATGGTGGGCGACCTGTCCTCGTTCTGGCATGACGGTGCGGAAATGCCGGACACGGCGGCTGCACCGGACGAATGCCGCCTGACACCGGTGGCGACACCTCGAAAGGAAACGGAGAGCCGGCAACATACGGGTATCCGCTCTTCGGTTACCGCCAATGAGCGGCTGAACACCTCGCTGGGGACGTTCTATGAGCCGCCGAAGGAAGATGACGAAAAGAAGAAGCTCCGTAGGCGTATCGACGAGCTGGAGCGCATGGTCATGGAGCAGGAGAAAAAGCCCTCGACAATGGAGGAACAGGTCGCCCTGCTGGAAAAGTCCTACGAGCTGGCGGCAAAATACCAGAACGGAGGAGGCAATGCCGGGCAGACCGCACGGACCGATGGGACGGAAATGACGGAAAGCAATGCCGGCGAAAAGAAAATGAAGGCTGAACCAGTGAGCGGCGTGCACCCGTCAATGATGTCCGCCCTGCCGCAGCCCCTGACAGATTCCGCCTTTATAGCGGACTATGGGGGCGAAAGGAACTACGGGTTCCACACTGCCATCGGCAGTACGGAGGCATCGGGAAAGAACACCATAGCAGCCTGCGTGCAGGGTGACCAGACGGTAACGGACGGACAGACGGTAAGGCTGCGGCTGCTGGAGCCGATGCGTGTGTTAGGCAGGACTGTTTCACGGAACTCCACCCTTGTGGGAACGGCACGCTTGCAGGGCGAGCGTCTGGAAATCGGCATCACCTCGCTGGAACATCAGGGAAACATCATCCCGGTGGAACTGGAGGTGTACGACAATGACGGACAGGCGGGCATCTTTGTGCCCGGCTCGATGGAAACGGACGCGGCAAAGGAAATCGGGGCGAACATGGGCAGTTCGCTCGGAAGCAGCATCAACATCTCGACCGACGCGGGGGCGCAGCTCGCCTCGGACTTGGGAAAGGGCGTGATACAGGGAGTGTCGCAATACATCTCGAAAAGGATGCGTACCGTCAGGGTGCATCTGAAATCGGGATACAGGGTGCTGCTGTATCAGGAAAAGGAATGACAACCGAAAAACATAAAGACGAAAAGAAAAAAAACAACCAAACAATTTTAATCCACTAAATCCAAAGTAAAATGAGAATCAAGAAAGTAATGACAATGTTTGCCTTTTTCATAGGCATAGCCTGTGTAACCTATGCACAGGGTGTAAGCAATGACAGCACCGCCACCGTAAAGGCAGAGGGGCTGAAACTGACGAAGGAGGTCTATCCGCAGACAGAAGAAGACGGTGACCTGTATCACGGGCTGACCAGGAAGCTGATGTTTGACCGCATGATACCGCCGCACGGTCTGGAGGTCACGTATGACAAGACGGTGCATATCCTGTTTCCCTCGGCGGTGCGCTATGTGGACTTGGGTTCTCCCAACCTCATAGCGGGAAAGGCTGACGGTGCGGAGAACGTCATCCGCGTGAAAGCGACGGTCAGGAACTTCCGCACGGAGACGAATATGAGCGTCATCACGGAGGACGGCTCCTATTATTCATTCAACGTGAAATATGCCGATGAGCCACTGATGCTCAACGTGGAGATGAAGGACTTCATTCATGACGGCAACGCTGTAAACCGCCCGAATAACGCGCAGGAAATCTACCTGAAGGAACTTGGCAGCGAAAGCCCGATGCTGGTGCACCTGATTATGAAGTCGCTGCACAAGGAGAACAAGCGCAAGGTGAAGCACATCGGCTGCAAGCGTTTCGGTATCCAGTACCTGCTTAAAGGGATTTATGTCCACAATGATCTGCTGTATTTCCACACGGAGGTAAAGAACCAGAGCAACGTGCCGTTTGACGTGGACTACATCACGTTCAAGATTGTGGACAAGAAGGTGGCGAAACGCACCGCCATTCAGGAACAGGTGCTGTTCCCGCTCCGCGCCTACAACTATGCCGTGCGCATAGCCGGGAAACAGTCTGAACGCACGGTGTTCTGCCTGCAGAAGTTCACCATCCCCAACGGCAAGCAGCTCGTGGTGGAAATGAACGAGAAGGACGGCGGTCGTCACCAGACGTTTGTCGTAGAGAACGAGGATTTGGTACAGGCTGAAACCATCAACGAACTGCGTGTACGATGAAAGGCAAGGCGGTGTTTTTAGCAATGCTTCTGTCCGTCCTTCTTGCAGGACGGGCGGAAGCCCAGCGATGCCTGCCGAAGATGCGGGGCATTGAGATGAAAGCCGGAATGACCGGGGCGGACGGCTACTGGCTGGGAGCCGCACTGTCGAGCTATGCAAGGGGCGGCAACAAATGGGTGTACGGGGCGGAATACCAGCAGACCAATCATCCGTACAGGAGCGTGAATGTTCCCGTGGCACAGTTCACGGCGGAGGGCGGTTTCTACTACAACTTCCTGTCGGATGTGAAAAAGACGGTGTTCTTCTACGCGGGGGCGTCAGCCCTTGCCGGATACGAGACGGTAAACTGGGGAGAAAGGACGCTGTATGACGGGGCAAGGCTGAATAACAGGGACGGCTTCGTCTATGGCTGCGCCGCCACGCTGGACATGGAACTGTATCTTGCGGACTTCATCGCACTGACGGCTTCGGTAAGGGAGCGTTTCCTATGGAGCGGCAGCACGGGTGTGTGCCGCACGGAGTACGGGATAGGTATAAAGTTCATCATCAACTGATGTATGAGCCTATGGAAACGGAAATAGACAGAATGAAGAGGATACCGATTGAGGAGTTCCTCGCACGGCTGGGCCATTCGCCCGTGCAGCGCAGGACAAACGCGCTGTGGTACAAGGCTCCGTACAGGGAGGAACGCACGGCGTCGTTCAAGGTGAACATGGAGCGAAACCTGTGGTATGACTACGGATTGGGCAAGGGTGGCAACATCTTCGCCCTTGCCGGGGAGTTCATCCATTGCGACGATTTCCTCTCGCAGGTAAGGTATGTGGCGGAGGTGTCGGGTATGCCGCTGCCGGAACATGAGCCGCGCCGGAGTTCCGAAGTGCGACAAGCGGGCGGGCAGAGCTTTGAGAATGTGGAGATACTTCCCTTGCAGAACCGGGCTTTGCTCCATTACCTGCAAGAGCGTGGCATACCGTCTGCCATCGCCATAGCGAACTGCAAGGAGATGCGCTACACCACGCACGGCAAGCGGTATTTTGCCGTGGCTTTCGGCAACGGAAGTGGCGGATATGAGATACGCAACCCGTTCTTCAAGGGGTGTGTGCCACCGAAAGACGTGACCCTGCTGCCGTCCGGTTCGACCGCCTGCAACGTGCATGAGGGCTTCATGGACTACCTGTCTGCACGTGCGCTGGGCATCGGGAACGGGGAAGACCACCTTGTACTCAACTCGGTGTCCAACGTGGCAAGGGCATTCCGGCATCTGGACGGCTACGGACAGATAAAGTGCTACCTTGACAACGACGAAGCCGGACGGCGGACGCTGGAAGTTCTCGGCACCCGCTACGGGGAAAGAGTGTCGGACTGCTCCGACATCTATGGCGGATGCAAGGACTTGAACGAGCATCTGCAAAAAACGCTCGCCGAAAGGCAGGCACAACGTGAAAACGAAAAGAAAAGCAAATCCATTAAAATGTAACGATTATGAACATGAACAAATTGAACAATAGAACAAAAACGAAAAGAAACATGGTGAAATTTCTGGCAACCTTCTGTGTGGGGTTGCTCGCCTTCGGCTTCGCCTCGTGCGATGATGAACTGGATGTCATGCAAGCCTACCCGTTCACGGTGGAAACGATGCCCGTGCCGAAGGAACTGAAACAGGGTGAAACGGCGGAAATACGATGCGAACTGGTATGCGAGGGCGAGTTTGACGGTGCGGTCTATACCATCCGTTATTTCCAATATGACGGCGAAGGCACGTTGAAACTGGACAACGGTCTGGTTTTCCAGCCCAACGACCGCTACCTGCTGGAGAATGGGAAGTTCCGCCTGTACTATACATCGGAGTGCGACGAGTCGCAGAGCCTGACCATCACGGTGGAGGACAACTTCGGCAATGCCTTTGAATGGGAAGTAGAGTTCAACAACGACACGGACACGGAGGAGGTTCTGTCCGGGGCTGATACCTCTGTTATGATGAAAGGAGGTGTCTATCAGTAAGGCAGAATTGAAACGGCTGTTTGTGTCGGCAGTGATGGCGGTCGCTTTCTCCACCAGCCTGTCCGCACAAGGTACGGATGAAACGCCCGCATCGTTCCATGATGAGCCGAAAGCTGAATTAGCCGTCGAACTGATAAAAAAATACGAGGGACTTCATGACAGTCCCGATTATTATCCTTACTACGGTTACGGACATTGTCGGCTGGAGGGAGAGAAACTGTCCTACGACATGACGGAGGCGGAAGCGGAGGAACTGCTGCGGAAGGACTTGGAAGAGCGTTACAGGCTGTTTCGCAAGTACAAGAAAGATGCCCTGCTCCTGACCATTCTTAGCTACAATGTAGGGCACGGGACTCTGTTCGGTTACGGTAAACGTCCGAAAAGCCGGCTGCTGAAGAAGCTGGAAGCGGGCGACCGGGACATTTATGGGGAATACATATCCTACTGCCACTACAAGGGAAAGAAAATCCGCTCGATAGAGCGGCGACGGAAAATGGAATTTCTGCTGCTGTATGAGAAATAGCCATGAGGGAGGGCTTCACGGACGGTGAAGTTCTCCCTTGCATTTTCCGCAAGGCTTTTGCTTCGCTCCGGTAAAAGTCCTATATTTGTGTCACTTTTGAAAAAAGGAAAAACAATCATGGAAAATTATATGGCAAAAGCGGCGGATGCCTTTCTGACAGGGCGTCCGTATGGCATACGTCTTGACTTCAAACATAAGGGCTTCGCTCTTTTCAACTACAACATGAACGAGCTTGGCAACCATCTTCCCGGCAGACTGGAAACGCTTCCGCTGGAGGATTTTGACGTGGAGGATATTCCGCTGTGCGGGGAGCGTATTGTCCGAAAGGAAAACATAACGGACATCTTTTTCTACGACGAGAAGAGCAACCCGTATTCGGACAACCGTGTGGATATGAAGAAACTGAAAGCATACAACAAATATATCTATCCGCTTTCACTTATTCTGAATAGAAATCTGTAAGATGGAAACAAAAAAGACTTCCGTCAGTGGAAGTCTTTGGAACAGCGGTTTCTTTGCTACTTTCTTTGTCCGCCTTCTGCTCACCGAAAGAAAGTAGGGCGGCTCTCGCCGCCTCTGCCTAAAGTCGGGTGTAAAGTCCCGTTACATCCGTGAAAATCTGCTGGAGCATATCAAAGTACACTCCCTCGTATTTGGCTATCTCCTTGACCTTGATGTCCGCATACTTCGTCAGTGTCTGACGATAGAAATACATGGTGTATGTATCCGTGTCCTTATCCAATATGATTTTCAGTCTGTTGGCTGACGTCTTGTTCCTTGCAAGGCTCATTTGTAGTCCGTTGCCCAAATTGATATAGTTACGGCTTCCCGTCATGACGGTAAATCCATGACCGCCCAACTGCTGTAAGATTGTATTCGCTACCATTTGTCTGTGAATTTAAGTTATTGTCAGTGGGTGGCTTCTGCCACCCGATTTTTTATACGTTCATGCTCTGCCTTATATGTTCCAATGTGCGCTCGGCAATGGGTCGTGTTTCCTCCGTCCAAAGGTCATAGTCATGTACGGATATTCCCACACTCTGCAAGTCACGGATATAGCCGGACACATAATCTCCCGTAGGGAGGTAAACGAACTGCATCCATGCGTCCCTGCTGTCTGTCAATATAAAATAGTATTTCATGCTCTTTCTGTTTTATGGGTTTTCTGCTTTATGAGCGAGTGGGCGGTGTTTCCACCGCCACACACTCAAAATTCTTTCATTTCCGCAATGGGGGTATGCTTTCTCAGCCATTCCACCACATGCACCGTATTGTATTCGGAAGTGATGACTGCCGTATGGTCGTTTATAGGGGTCATGCGTGTACTTTCGTAGCCGTCTATCCATTCCTTCAGACTTTCCACTCCCCATGTAGGGCTGTCAAACATACGGTCTAATACACAAATGGGGTCGCTGAATGTAACTATCAGCGTGTCATATCCTGCTGTCATAATCTGTCCTCCTTGTTTTTACATTTCAACCATTCGTCACGCAACCGCCTGCACTCTTCCAAAGTGGGTTTTACGCAGGAGAACAAATCTCCCGACAAGGTATCCCGATAGTCGTACTGGTACATCGTGCGGACTTTGCGCCCGATTTTCATTTGAAATTTCTCATACTTCTCGCCTGCCATGCAGGTGCTTACTCCGTTAATTGTCATTCTTGTTGCCATAGCCTTTTCTATTAAAATTCAACAATCAAAAGTCGGTTCTCCATTACCTTTTCGGGGTCGGTTATCATCCTTTGGGCTACCCAATTATCAAAAGGTTTTGATAAACCCAAAGGTGATGCGCTCCGAAACCGTAGGCGAAAATGGTGTTGAATATCGAACTTTGTGCAAAATGCTGCATTACGTTTCTTACTTCTGTTTCATCTTTTGCCACTATCAATGAATTGATAAGTTTGATGAAGGTTTCGGGGGCATTTTCATGCCACCCGAAAAACATGTTTTCAATTATTACTTTCATGTAGAACTTATTTTATATTATTTATGCTGTCAGTCTTTGCTCGATAAGTTGAATGTTCTTGTTCACAAGTTCAATGATTTGACGATGATAACTTGTATTCATATTGCAGGCTCCTCGGCTTTGGACAATCTGCATGGTATCAAGAGATAATTCTATGGTTTCAATCCTTTTCCCTTCAATGCTTGCAGAGAGTATCAAAGAGTCTTCTTTCAGATAGTATTGATTTGAAAATACGCAATGGTGCATTGCCATACCCTCTTCAAAAAACTCGGTAACACTTTCCAAAACTTTGACTTTCAAAACGCCATCGGAAAATGAAAGTCCGAAAAATCGTCCTTTCAGCTCCTTGTACTTCTTCTCGTCATTCAAGGCTTTTTGCAAATCTTTCTTCATCTGTTCTTCCCTCAGTTCCACATTTCTTTTCTGTACCAGTCTGTCATGTTCAGCATGAAGGTTAGCAGGGCACACATATTTGGCATTGTGAATGTCTTTCTTAAAGTGCTTCAATAACTTAATGTAGTCGCACCATATTTGTGGCTCTTTGATTTCATATCGGTTGCGGATGCAGATTTTAATTGCAGCCCAATAATCTTTCAGTCTTATGCCGTTCGTTATTGCGTGGCGGAACATACAGGTCTGACCAGCTTTAGGCAATGTCTCAATCCTGCAATCAGACAGAACAGCAGCATAATAGTCATAAGGTGAACTTCCGTAAAAATCGGGACGGAAGCCAATATATTTCAGTTTAGGTAGTAGTTTTATTTGGGGATAGGTACATACTCCATAAATGTTGTAGGCATGGAGCCTTTTTTGGCTTCTTAACTCCATATTGCTGTTCAAACTCCACATGTCATAATATAGACCGAACATACAGCGCAATCGGGCGAAAGTCTCGGTTTCCCCTTTGGAAGAAATCCATCGTTGAACGACTTCTGTAATGGAATACTTGGCTGGCTGCATTACTTTCTTGAATACTTTCACAAAGAAGAAGCGAAATACCTGATAGCCGTTGCAGGTAGTAACGATTGAGAAGTATTCATTATTGGTAAATACCCGCTGGCGGGTATCCATGACTTCGAGTTTTCTTCCGCAATGAGGGCAAGTGCAACCACATAAATTTTCTGCAAGTCTGTGTTCACTTTTCCATCTGTGACCACATTCCATACAAGTTATCATACCTCCTTTGGTTCTGTGTGCATAGTGCTTAAAACAATTCTCATAAGCATAGGCTTTCTGACGTTCTGTCAGTTTGGGCAATTTTTGTGCAAGCTGAACAATTTCTTTCTGAATGTTAGTATGTGGTTTCATATTAAAAATCGAATAATGAGGGTTGTTGTACTTGGGTTTCTTTTTTCGCTGTGGATTTATGACGTTTCTGCCATTTGGGGTGTTGAGTAGGTTCTACAGTATGATTTACAACTACTCGACATTGTATAGGCTTGCCTACTTCAATCTCGTTCTCATCGTAATAGTGAATGGCTTGTCCGTAAATTTCTCCGTCTGAAAAGCCGTTGCAACCGCTTTTCTGCACATAGTTCAGAATGTACGTGACGCAATCGTCTATGTTCTTGGCTGGGTTTCGATAACTTTTTGCAAAGAGTTCATCTTCCGCTGCTCTCTGCTCCAAAAACATCTGTATGGTTCGTTTGAAATGGTCTGTTGTCTTCATATCGTCAGTCGTTTTAATCAGTTATACATTTTCCCGTTTTCAAGAAACTCGTACCTGTTGGCTTCGCAACTTTCCTCAAAACATTCCTCGCTGCATTGATATTTCATATCGTCACGGCACGACTTGAAAAAGCTGTCAAGGCACTTGTCCATAAGGTCATATAAGGTTGTATCATTGTCTGGGGAGTTTAGAAAATGATATATGGGTTTCAGAATGTCATCATCTGCACAATAGCCTGTCAGTACACAACTGCTGTCCGTCAGTACCCGACTTTTGCGCTGTTTCTTAAAGTTGCCTTTGAGGTAATAGGTTCTCGGCTTAAATAGGGTATGCCAATAGTTATTGACCAAGTATTTCAGAAGCCGAATACCACTCAGTTCTTCTTCCTCTGCGCTGTATTGTGAGGTGAAGCGGTAGGAGTACTTGCAAGTGTCGTAACTCCAATCGGTCACTTTGATATTGAAGATGCGCTCAAAGGCATCCAGCGTGTTACGGTTGTCGCTGCTCCATAAATACTCAAATGTGGATAACCATTCCGAATAGGCGGTTTCCCTCGCTGCTGTTGAAAGTTCAGCTAATAGAAAGATGTTATATGTTTTTGTTATCGTTCTCATATCGTTGTCTTTTAGATTGTTTGTTTCAGTATCTCTCGCCAATAGATTGGCTCTACCTCGCTCAGCAGGAAGTCCACAAAGTCCCTCCGTGCGTCCTTGCACAATTCTCTGTATAGTTCTCGGAATGTGCTGAAATTGCCGTTGATGTAGGTTTCCACCATGTATTCGAAGATGTTGTCCACTTCGTAATACTTGCATTGCTGAAATGCGCTCTTGTTGTATCTTTTTCTTTTCATATCCTTTGATTTTTTAGATTGTCAGTAACCAAACCATTAAGGCGATTAAGCCTACAAGTGATGCGGTGGTGATAAGTATTCCAAACACGAAACTCAACATACCCAGCAGGATTTCCGCTGTAATGCCTACCGCCAAACCTCCGACACAAAGGGCAATGCCCGATGCTGCCGTTACCATTGCGGACAATGCTTTCCACAATGCCTTTCCGATGTCGTTCAATGTCATTACCATATCTTCTTATTTTTAGATTGTTATTCGTTTCATTCGGATAGGGAGGGTCGGGTCGAGTCCTTTTTCTTTTCGTCTCTCCGTATGTCCGAAGTTTCCTTGTGCCGTCTTCGACCGCATCGGTCGTTTTCGTTTCGGGGGCTTCTCAAAGGTTAGGGAGTAGGATTAGCAAATTTTTTTCGACAAAATACTACCCCTGAAAGGGCGTGGAGATTTTTCGACAAAAAATTTGTGTTCCTAATCCCGTCTTTACCTTTGCCCCAGCAACGAAAATGACACGCTGATGCCGTCTTGAAGGCGGCATGGAAACGTAGGCATACATGGAGAGGCGAAAAGGAAAATGGAGCGGATGGAATGGCGCAACGCGCCACGGGAAGAGACAAAGCGCGGCGCAACAATAAAGGGTGAAAGCTGTGCTTTCCTGTCGCCGTGACGGAAGTTCTGTAACCGTCATTGTCATGCGTGCATGGCTTGCGGTTGCAGATGTTCCTCCGGCAGTACATTGCCGGAATACGGGCTTGTCAGACATTGCCTTGTGTGACAATGGCAGGCAAGCCGGTTTGAAGGCAGGAGAAACAGGGAAAGCCGAAAATTGTCACAAACGCAGAAGCACGCTTGCCGTGTCCTGCATCCGGCGGCATTTTCGGCTATATGATAATGGTAAAATAAAAACTGATAATAACGGTTTTGACCGTCCGGCACAAGTATATAAAAAGAGATGCCCACGATGATGGCAGTGTCATTTGTGACATTGTGGTCATCGTGGGCATTTCTTTGCTTGTGCCTTTTCTGAAATCGGCTTCCGTACATCTGACGGTAGCGGTTTTCAGAAGAAATAGAATAAGAAAACTTCCATAAAAATTCGGGATGGATTTGGAATTATAGGATGAAAAAAGTATCTTTGCATATACAAAGAGTTGTTTGAAGCTATAAGGTAAACCGCAGCAGACCAAAGCGTTCTGAAGGTCGCCAAATCGTTACCTAAAATTCCAAACTCTACAATTCAATTCTGTGTATCAATCAGATACAACTTTTTCAATTATCCCACGCAAAGATAATTGGGAAGAAGAAAGAGGATTGGCATCTGGGGTTATAACAGCTAGTCCCGGAACTTGTCCACGAATCATCTGAGCAGCATCTGGAGAAGGGACCTTCAAAAAATTCTCTGATTTTACAGTGGCAATAGAACTAGCGACCTCCCCTTTCCGCTGTGTTCCATAACCAATAACAACAACTTCATCTAATAATTCAGAATCTTCTTTCAAAATAACTGATAAAGCCTTACCTCCCTTCTGTACTTTCAACTGTTGAGATTTAAATCCAATATATGATATATCTAATAAGGCATTTTCCTGAACTTCCAGCATAAAAATTCCATCAATATCTGTAATAGTACCATTTGAAGTCCCTTTTTCTTTAACTGTTGCTCCAACCACAGGGGCTCCATTTACATCTTTTACAATACCACTAATTTTAATTTTTTGTTCATTCGCTACTTTTAGTTCCTGAATTCTTTTAATAACAATATTCTTCCCTTGTATTTCATAAGAAACATTTTGTCCTTTCAAAATCTGATTAATAGCTTCATCCAATTGATTAGCATCTATTGTTACCATCTTCCGAATATCCAAATCTCCAGCAATATACACAAATGAGAAACCACTTTTAGTTTGTAATTCCATCATCGCCTTTTTCACTGAAACATCATTCATTTTCAACGATATAAGTTGAGAGTACACACTTAAATTTAGGCATAATACAGCCCCGACCATCAAGATGGCCCTCCTTTTGTAATTCATAAATTTAGAATTTAAAAAATTAAAAACTTTTGTAGGAAGGCGATTTTAAGAAATATTTTTATTACTTTTGTCACATTCCTCAAAAAAGATCTCACATTTGACATTTTGAGGGAATAATATGGAAGCCGGGAGATTTCGCAGATCTTCCGACTTTTTTATATCCAGTCTTCCCACCCTTATTTTACGTACTTCTATTCATAGTTCTTTTTATTTAAGATTAGACAAATAGTTAATATAAAATTATTTCTTTATCATTTAAAGTATAATGTACCTTTTCCGTTGCTGATAATGCCTCCAGAATATCTCTAACACTTTGATCGTTTTTATTAAAATTTCCATAAAAACGAATTTTTTTTAAAGCATCATTAGCAAATTTAATTCGAACGCCATAATTACGTTCCAATATTTGTGCTACTTCTGGTAAAGGTATTTCATCAAAGAAAAGTCTACCGGTTATCCATTCTATATTTATTCCATCCCTTTTCCATTCTTTTTTCATAGTCTTTACTCTTTTATCTAATATCACCTGTTCATTAGGTAATAATAATAATTCCTCCTCTCTCTGAAGCTGATTATTTAAAACAATTCTTCCTTCTAACAGAGACACAACAACTTCTTTATCTTCAGGATAATCTCTAAAATTAAATTTAGTTCCAAGTACTCTTACTTGTAACTCTTTTGTTTTCACATAAAAAGGCATTTCAATATTACGAGCAACCTCAAAATAACCTTCACCTTGTAACTCAACATCACGATTGTATACTCCAAAATTTTGTGGATAAATAATACGTGATCCAGCATTAAGTATCACTATAGTACCATCTGGCAAACGGAGTCTTGTTTGTGATCCTATAGGTGTTTCCACCTCTATCCCCGTTTCCGTTAAAACATTTTTAAGATTACTTTTACCCCTCCAATACGAGAAATAAGAGATAAAACCTATTATTGATATAAAAGCCACATATTTATAGACTATTTTCCATCTTAGCCTCTTCCTCATCATCTTGTTCTTTTGATATGTATCCACCCGTTTCCTAAATAACTGGAAAGCCTCATCTTTATTATATATAGAGTTTTTCATATCACTTATGGCAGAAAACCAAATTTCTTGCCGCTGCATAAAATACTTTTCATTTTCCACAGACGCAGCTATCCACTCCTTCAGTTCATGCACAGCATTTCCATCCAACTCATTACTTAAATAGGATACTATTAATTCATCAATATGTTCTTTTTCTGCTTTCATCTTTGTTGTTTCTAAAGTGAAGACGATTTATTTTAAATACAGGGTAGTCCTAAAAGAAACTTTTTTCTGTTTCAACACGAAAAAAATAAAATCAAAGCAATTAAATATTTGCTCAATTCAGTCTGAAGGAAAGATAATGCATTCTTTATATGATACTTAACCGTATTTATAGAAATACCTAATTCCTGAGAAATTTCTTCATATTTTTTCTCCTCAAATCTGCTTTTTTCAAAAACACATCTACATTCAATCGGTAGTTTGTCTATTGCCATACGGATTTCATGCTCCAATTCACGTTCCAATAATATTCCCAAAGGATAATTATCTGACTGCAAATACTTTTCTTCAGACATCTCTTCCGGTACTAGAACTGAAAATGAAATTTCCTTTTTTTCAGATCCAGATTTCAGATAGTCTATACAACGATTACGAACGGCCTTTATCAGATAACTTCTAATAGAAATAGTAATGTTTAAAGTTTCTCTGATTTCCCAAAGGTGAAAAATTACATCTCCGACTATAGTTTCCGATAAAAAATTATCGTTCAAATATTGATTTGCTACATGACACAAAAGAACATAATGATAATCATAGATGTATTTATAAGCATCTTCGTTGCCATTTTTCAGTTGTTCTACTATCAGTTTCTCTGTGTTTTCCATTTTATTTCTTTTGGAAAAGGAATAAAGTTAACGGGAACAAATTTAGAAATTAATTCTGAGTAACCTTATAAAAGTGCAAAAAACAAATCCGTTAATCTTATTATCACACCTTAAATGGTTACAATAAAGACTAACGGATTTCCCTATTCTAGTTTTACAAACTATATCCAACACCTCAGATAAAACGAATCTGAATCATCCCTCCATAAGGATTAAAATCGAAAAGAATCTTATCAGCATCCTTCTTTAGAAAAAGCTTTTTCCCATCTTGCCTAATCTCCGAAACTCTATTTCCCACAGATTTCAATACCATAGTCAGTGGTTCCGTAAATAATTGTGCATTCATATCCAAATGAGGAGTTATGTTATAGCCGTTTTCTTTTTCTAGCACATTCAAGCGAATTTTTTCTCGTTCTTTTGTATAGGCAGCCACCTCTCTAAATGTACCCACCCATATTTTATTTTCCAGAGCCTTTACCTTACTAAAATGTTCCCACAATATTTCGGGATTCAGAAAAGCATCATATCCTTGCGATATTCCATGTATCATTGCCACTCCCCATCTACCGGAGTTTACCAAGCTTTCCACCCATTTATCTAAAGACTCAGGAGTTGATTTCGATTTATCTCCCCCGATGGGATATTGTTCGGTACGTGTACCTACCCTGTTCTTTGAAGTTATTTTTAATATATCACTATTAACAGCATTGAAAGGATAACAGAATGTACGCGGTATTTTTCCTGTTTTCTCATAAAGTATACTGTCATTCTTCTCTACTTCCATTTTTACTTCCTCCAAAGAAACACGCTTTAAATTCGTATGTGACCAGCTATGACTGGATATTTCTTGCCCTTTGTCACTCATCTCTTTAATTTGCGCCCACGACATTCTCGGTTTTCCCTGCATAGCACTTTCATTCTCTATACATTTACCCCATATCCAGAAAGTACCTTTAAAGCCATATTTTTCCAATTTAGGGAAAAGCAACGTATAGTGTTCCTGTAAACCATCATCAAATGTATAACTAATAGCACATACTCTGTCACCCTTATAAGGTGCCACATAAACATCTTGTGTGAACCCGTTATCCCTGATCTCAGCCCCTGTCTGTTTCACCAATTCTATTCGAGGCGATGATTCCGGCATAGAAACATACTCTTCATATACTCCCGGACGGACAAGTATAGATATTGTTTTCTTGCCACCACCAACTGCCGCATTCACTGCTTCCTGAACTGTAAAGAAATCCCCACTCCCATCTTTCGCCACCACATAATCATAACGTCGCACATATTTTGCCAAAGCCGGCACTTCTTCCATCAAAGCGTCCACAACCAACCCGGCAACTATACGTCCACCATATATATTCAAGTGAGTATTATCAATTTTCCCTTCCGGACAAAATTCATATTGTCCTGCTGGAATCCACATAAACAATTTTCTTGAATTCTCGACTCCCATACCGGTAACCAAGTCATGGGTCAATTTATTCAAATCAATAAAAGGTACATTCATTTCTCCGGCCACCCGACGGGGAGATTCCAGATATTCCCCATGGGTATCAACCAATACCGGACCTTCTTTTTCATAACTACCCTTTATCTCCGTCACACCTTTAGGAGGGAAATTACGACGGACTATAGAATTGAACAGTACAGGATTTCCTCCCTTAGCACGTGTTTCATTCACAAAACGTCTTAAATTATCATCAAAGGTACTTCCGGGTTCTGTATGTAATGTAGCTCTAGGTTTCTCATCATTATGCCCGAACTGAATAAATACATAATCACCTTTATGAATTTTAGAAAGCACTACATCCCAACGTCCTTCATTGATAAAACTGAGTGAACTTCTTCCATTCATAGCGTGATTATCCACCACAACCTCTTCCGTAAAATATCCGGGAAACATTTGTCCCCAACCACGCTCTATATTACCATTCTTCAGACTTTTATTCGCCATAGTGGAGTCACCAATCATAAAAATAGTAATGGGTTCTTTTCTCTCAGCAATAAAAGCCGATAACAGGAGTAAAGCACATAAAGCAAGTAATACTTTTAATTTCATGTTTTTCATATACATTTTATAAGTTAAAAGATTCAGGCAAAAGTAAACAAGAACAAGAAAAGAAACCATAAAAAATGATACAAGAATATAGAAATTTGTTCAAAATCAATAGCTCAATTACTCTTTCAGTAAATAAGAACTAATAAAAAAATGTTCAAATAACATTTATTTGCCATTTGAACATTTTTTCAATCCTTCAAAGTTCACATCGAAACATAGGAGGTTCTCCCAAATAAACAAACTCTTCCAAAAAGACAAAAAAATGAATGTCCAACTGTCAGAATGATGCAGGCAAAGAAAGTAATTGATACATCAATGTATGTGCCATACGTTCTTGACCATTGGTATTAGGATGCAAACGATCATACCCCGAATCATAGAAATAAATAAGTTGTTCTTCAATCATCGGATTCATACCTGTAACCGAATTAAAATCTATTACAGGAACTCCCCACAAATTACCTGCTTCCTTAATGGCCTGTACATAAGCATCCACATATTCTCCGCATTTATTCTGATAGCTTTCATCCGGTTGTACATTCTTTTCGCCGAATTCCGCTAAAGAACGATGCAATGGGGTCAACAAAACAATTTGTTTATCGGGAAACAATTTTTTCAAATGACTCAAACCAATATTAATACGGCCTTTATACGTATCATTCGTCATTATAGGAACACGCCTTTTACGCGTTTCCAGTTTTTTAGTTTCACCACGGGCAGCCATCACCTGCTCTTCTTTCTCTGCAAACCAAGTCCCGACAGGTACGCTGCTATTAAAATCATTTGTCCCCATCAAAACCACGATGGCATCAACCTCTTCTCCATGCTCCTTTTTCAATTGTTCTGCCTGACGGGGTACATCATTCCATTGACGTCCACTCACTCCATACACATAAGGAGTGATATCCAACCATTCTTTCAAAAAATCCCAATACTTTTTTATGTTATCTCCATAACAATTGGGATCAGTTATCGAGTCTCCTATATAACCAACCTTTTTTCCATACCATGGATGCCGGATATAACCTTTATTACATGATTCTTTTCCACAGAGAGACGTTTCCTGTCCGTGTAACAGCAACGGACACGCTAATAAAAGAGCAAATACAATAAACTGTCTGTTTTTCATAAGCAACTATTATTTTTTCAATCAGTAAAGTGCCATCAAAGATATAAAATAAGAAATAGAAAATAACCATCACAGACTTTTATTTTCGTTTGTCCTCCTCTATCATTCATAAGACAAGAAGTTCGAAAGGTTATAATAAACAAAACTTTACACTTTTAGATCCATTTGTTAACAAGACACGACATATTTATAAAGCATGTTATAAAACGGCGAAATACAGACTAGAAACTTGCTATTATAAATAAAGTCCGTATCTTTGTAGTGTGTTTTTCATAGTATTAGATTTAAGGTTAACAAAAGATTGGCTGTCTGGGATAGATAGCCTTTTTTTATGCTTTAAAACAGGAGAATTTCTTCATAAAAAATTCAATATCCCAACAATCGCTTCTTCAAATTCTACCCAACCGAACACAACAAAAGTCAATAAGAAAAAGCAATACGTATATCTATCCATCGAGGCAATTTATGAACTACCTAGTCTTAACTAACGTTTATCCTATATATTTTTGGATTTATTTCAATAAAAGAAGACACTCTCATCACTGAGAATGTCCCCTATATTTAAACGAAACTTTAAAGAGAATTTATATATTTCAAATCTTATCTTCTATTCCACCATACTCGTTGCTCACGGCTATCATCACCATTCAAATCTGCTTTCACGGCAGCTTCATAATTTTCAAGATTACCTTGATAAATTTCGCTATCAAATTGATGGCGATAAGGAATATGATCAATCGTTGTACAAACCGGACCGACTTCTAGTTTCGGAATATCAAAACGACGCCAGTCAGACCATGCCTCAAAACCATCAGCCATAAAGCCACTAATCCAGCGTTGAAGAGCAATTTTGTTAATTTTATCAGCATCAGTACCTGTATAGGCAACTGCTTCCTGTGCCAAATATTCATCAACACCTTCGGCCCCCCATTGTTCGAACGATGCCTTCACACCAGCTGCATAAAGCTGGGCAGGATCAGCCTGAATCCAGCCACGTTGAGCAGCCTCAGCCTCGATAAGCAACATACGAGCAGCAGTAATAATGGGAAAAGTAGAGGTTACCTGTGTGAGCGAAGGATTATAAAAACAGCAGACTTTGTTCCACGTATTCACATCTGCAGACTCAATACCCAAAGGCATACCTTGGTATTTATCAAAATTCTTCAAGTCTTCATCCGTTACGCCCGCCTCTGCCTGTGTCTTACCGAAAGGAATCAGTGAACAAGTAGAGAACAGACGGTTATCTTTCAACTCCTTCAGCTGATCTACATAATACTTATTAGGGACAAAATTATAATTATTGTTTACACCATTATAATATAAATATCCCACAGTATTGGCCTCAAAAGTATAATTCAAATTATAGGCATTTTCTTCAATACCGCCATCGGCGTAAGCTTGAGCAAAACGCGAGCGTCCTTCGGCAGGATCCACATCTGCCAGTTTTATAGCAAGCATCATACGGGTAGAAGCATTCAGTTTCTTCCATGCACGAATGTCACCATCGAACAGGATGTCGGCTGTACTCAACGAGCCACTTTCATTAAACTGATTATACGCTTCCCTCAAATCGGCATCTAACTTAGCATAAATCGTTTCCTGTGAATCAAATACCGGAGTAAAATTTTCCTCACCTGCCTGAAACGCTTCTGTATAAGGAAGTGGCCCTAGAGCATCTGTAAGGTGCATATAGATGAATCCCATCAATGTACGTGCAACCGCAATCTGATTGGCATTATCACCAAACTGTACAATGGCAGGTTTACCTTTTTCAGCCTCATCACTATTAAAGTCAATAATCTTCTCGCAGTTCTTCAACGGATAAAGATAATAAGAACTTGTACTCATAGTAGGTCCGCCAAACGCACCATACTGATTATTATTTTTCTCGGACATATACCCCGGATACATTTGCGTCCACGGGTAATAATAATTTGAGTTCATAGAGAAGTATTTCACATAAGTACAAGCGTATGTAAACAACATACCAGTATTAGCCTCCGACGGTTCATTGGGATCTTTGTTAATATCGCCAAAGTCAGTCATATCACATGCTGTGAATGTTGCTGCAAAACTCAGAGATAAAAATAATAATTTAATATATTTCATAATGATTCTTCGTTTTATGGTTTAAAAAGCAAGATTAACGGTAAAACCTATCGAACGGGTTGCAGCGGCATTACCACCCTCAAAATATCCCATACCAATTTCAGACACATCCACATTAGGACAAGCTGAATAGATCAACCATGGATTGGAAGCATTAATTGCCACACTGGCACGACTCAAACCGATATTTAGTTTCTTCAAAGTTTGTGACGGGAACACATACGACAATGACACTTCGCGAAGTTTCACGTAAGTACGGTCATACACCCATTCTTCCCATACACGGGAAGCTGTGGTATAATACAGTTTGGCATTGACATAGGTATCTACCTTATTACCATCCTGATCCACACCAGTCATGTGGATACCACCACCTTTGCTTACCGGTTCACGAACATTGACGCCACGGTCATTAAGTTCAGCTGTTTTATCAAGAATACCGCTACTGCTACCCCACATATTAGTATAGGATACAATCTGACCGCCTACAGAGAAATCAATATTAGCCGACAGACGGAAATTCTTAAAACTGATACTAGTATTAAAACCACCTGTGAAATCCGGATGGAAGTTACCCAGTTCATCTAGTGTATTCTGATTGTAAGTAGGTACATATTCACCACCATACAACGCCTTCTGCGAGGCACTCAGTTCATGGAAAATTATATTGCCATTGTCATCACGTTCCCATGTATTACCGGTTATCACACCAAGTGATTTACCAACCATAGCATAATTATACAAACGAGTTGTGAATGAAGTCCAATAAATAGAGTAAGAATCCACCCCATCAGCTAGTTCCACCAGTTTATTGCTATTCTTCGCTATATTGAAATTCATTTCCCATTTCCAGTTCTTAGTGGAAACGGGCATCCCGCCCAAACTCAATTCAACACCCCGATTACGAATTAAACCAGCATTCATCTTACGAGTGGAGTACCCCGATTGTGGAGCAGAGGTTACAGAGATTATCTGATCTTTGTCATCCCGAGTATAATAGTTGAAATCACCCCATAAACGATTATTGAACAAACGGAATTCCGTACCTATTTCATACGAAGTGGAAATAGACGGCTCAATATTATAATTTTTCTGAGAAGAAGGTTCATACATTGTAACATGTGAACCATAACTGGTATCTAGAGAATAAGTAGGATAAATATTATAAGCATCAAGCGTAGTACCTACCTGAGCCGCACTAGCACGCAGTTTCCAGAAATTCAGCCATTCTGCATTCACCCATTTATGAGCAAGGACAGAAGCGGAAAGGCCACCATACCAATAGCTATTGTGATTAGGACTCAACGTAGATGACATATCGTTACGGACAGAAGCATCAAGAAAATAAGTATCATCCCAGCCCATAGTAGCTGTGGCATAAACACTACGTTCCTTGTAATGTGTCTTCTTATTATAGGCCAAGGCAATAGTACCCGATGAAGCAGCCAAATTATAATAATTATCCAAAGACAAGTCATAATTTGTATTGGTATATGCATATAAATTATCGTATGTATAGTCACGTACTTCTGCAAAAAGAGCCGCATCTACCGTTAGTTTGTCTTTAAAGAATGATTGTCCCCAAGTCAAACGTCCTTGTACGGTCAAATCAATTAAACTGCTTTGATCCTGACGATAATTTGACCGGAAATTAATAGATCCTGAAGGGCGTTCGCGTTCCAATTTGTAACCACGTATGTTACCATTTACGCGTACCCCTGCTTTCAAGTTATAAGGAAGGTCCACAGACACATCACCACTGAATACATTCCATTGATAAATGGTGCGATGATTATATTCATGAAACAAAGCATACGGATTATCATGGAATGCAGCACTTTGGTTATTCACACTGTTGATATTCCAAGTCCTCCATGATCCGTCCGGACGTTTATAGTCCTTATAATCTTTTAAATTGACATTGGTCTGTCCCCATTGGGTATATTCCTGCAAAACGGTACGTGAACCGTTATATCCACTTTCGGCAGCATTATGATCTTGACGATAAGTATATTTATAATCCAATGACACATTCATCCACGGTGTGGGTTTGAAATTAGTCTTGAACCCTAAGAAACGGCGAATAGCATCCGAATTGGGTTGCACACCAGTACGATAGCTATTGGTGAAAGAAACACGGGTATTAAAATCTTTCACACTCTTTGAAAACGAAACGTTGGTTGTATTGGTTACACCAGTCCGATAAAGATCTCTCAAATCCAACCCATGTTGCCAAGTGGCTGGTTTTCCATAATAATCACTGGTTTCGTCCAATGATAATGGAGTGACATATTTCACAGCCGGATCGTATGCAGCTCCCCAAGAAGTGTCCTCATTATAATCGTACACATAAGCACCTTGCAAACCGGGAATATCACCACTATACAAATCATAAATATCCTGAGCCCTGTTACCTTTTTCCGTACCTCCATATCCTCCGCCACCATACAGCTTCTGCATATTGAAATGATTATAGTAAGTTTCGGCCTGCAATGTATGACTTACTTCAAGCAACCCTTTCTCACTTTGTCCCGCCTTAGTAGTTATGATGATAGCACCTGCACCACCACGCGAACCATAAAGGGCAGTAGCCGCGGGACCTTTCAATACGTTTATGCTTTCTACATCATCCATATTGATAGAGTTTTTGTTGGTGATAGCACCATCTACCACATAAATAGGTTCATTGGCCGGATTATCCGACTGGGACGAAGAAGGAATGGAACCTGCACCACGCAAAATAATAGTACCTGCATCAAAACCTGAACTGGCACCACCTATAAAACGTGCTCCCGACACTTTACCAGCCATAGCATTACCCAAATCGGTCTGTCGTGAAATAGTCAAATCCTCACCTGCTACCTTTTGTGTAGAATAACCCAACGCTTTTTGTTTACGGTTCAATCCTTGAGCAGTTACAACCACTTCATCCAACACTTTTGTGTCCGACTTCATTGTTACAGTAATAGTACCACGCTGAATTCCAACTCGCTGAGTAATCATACCCAAATAAGAAACAATCAGCGCTTTAGCATCTGCAGGAACATTATTGATAGCAAACTTGCCATCCACATCCGTAATCGCTCCCATAGTAGTCCCTTCCACTAAAACAGACGCACCTATTATCGGCTCACCATCATCCGCTGAAGTTACAACTCCTGCAACTGTTTTAGGCGCTTGAGCCATAGAGAAGCCGATACCCAACCACAGACAAGCTAGTAACATTAACACTTTTTCTTTCATACTCACTCTCTTTTAATTAAACATTATCCAAGTTCTTTTGGAACTCAGCTCTACAAAAGAGGAAAATACAAGAATCCATTTCTTATAAAAAACGTCTAAATCTTAGTCGTTCCAAAGATATTCAACTGTTAAAAGAGTAATTTCACACAGGGAGCTAATAGTTAAAGAAATAAAAAGTAGCAGATTACTTTATTGGGAACAAGATATATAAAGAAGAAAATGATTACCAAAGAAAAAAAGTGATTTTCTTGACAATTTTCATGTGTTTTACATCATTTCATACTAAAAATAAAATAAATACCCTACTTTTAACCTGTCTCTTATACACATCTGACGCTGCCGACGACTTAATAGGTGTAG
>ENA-OYYB01000071-OYYB01000071.1-human-gut-metagenome-genome-assembly--contig:-NODE-71-length-79576-cov-26.479924_pt1 | contig 79576 bp, 70 predicted proteins | sample MGYA00244059_ERZ653440 | MGnify/ENA primary metagenome ERZ653440 (study PRJEB26926, sample SAMN06164994) | human gut metagenome | biome: ENVO:00009003; feature: ENVO:2100002; material: ENVO:00002003... | reverse complement strand
TTTTTTTAGTTTTTTATCAAATGAAGTACGTCCCGTCTATTCGGTAAAACGGTACTTCTTAATAGAGCTTTGCACCTGCCGGGATGTGGTTATCAACCATAAGAAGATGAAGCTCTTCATCCTCAGAATCCTTGAGGTTGTTTACTGCTGAAAGTAACATACCACAAGATTCTATTCCCATCATCTTTCTTGGTGGAAGGTTTGTGATAGCTATAAGTGTCTTTCCAACAAGTTCTTCTGGCTCATAGTAAGCATGGATTCCGCTAAGGATTGTACGGTCTGTGCCTGTTCCATCATCTAAAGTAAACTGAAGTAACTTCTTTGACTTAGGAACTGCAACACATTCCTTAACCTTAACAGCCCTGAAATCTGACTTAGAAAATGTATCAAAGTCAACAGTTTCTTCAAATAATGGCTCTACCTTAACATTAGAAAAATCAATCTTATCATTAGCTGTAAAGAAACCATTATTATCACCTTCTGATGCCGCCGCTTCTGTAGAAGTACTCTTTTCAGACTTTGCAGCATTCTTGTCTGAACCTAATGACTTCATTGTCGGGAACAAAAGTACATCCCTGATAGCTGGTGAATCTGTAAGGAGCATAACAAGTCTGTCGATGCCGTATCCGATACCACCTGTTGGAGGCATACCTACTGCAAGTGCATTAAGGAAGTCTTCATCTGTGTGCTGTGCTTCCTCATCACCATTCTCTGCATTCTTATCCTGCTGTGCAAAACGCTCTCTCTGGTCGATTGGGTCATTAAGCTCTGAATAAGCATTACACATTTCCCATGTGTTGATGAAAAGCTCAAAACGTTCAACCTTTTCTGGATCAGATGGCTTCTTCTTAGTAAGTGGAGAGATTGCAAGCGGATGATCCATAATAAATGTAGGCTGGATTAACTTCTCTTCGCAGTACTCTTCAAAGAATAAGTTAATGATATCGCCCTTTGTATGACGTTCCTCGAACTCAATTCCTCTTTCCTTAGCAAGAGCCTTAGCTTCTTCATCTGTCTTAATTGTATCAAAGTCAACGCCTGCATATTCCTTGATAGCATCATTCATAGTAAGTCTTCTGAATGGCTTTCCGAGGTCTATCTTAGTACCATTGTAAGTGATTTCAGTTGTACCGCATACAGTCTGTGCAAGGTGTCTGAACATGCTCTCTGTAAGCTCCATCATACCTTCATAATCTGTGTATGCCTGATACAGCTCCATAAGTGTGAACTCAGGATTATGTCTTGTGTCAACACCTTCATTTCTGTATACACGTCCGATTTCATATACTCTTTCAAGACCACCAACGATAAGTCTCTTAAGGTAAAGCTCTAAAGATATACGAAGCTTAACGTCCTCATCAAGTGCGTTGTAGTGAGTTTCAAAAGGTCTTGCTGCTGCACCACCTGCATTAGAAACAAGTGTTGGAGTCTCAACCTCCATAAAGTCCCTGCCGTCAAGGAATCTTCTGATTTCCTTTATAATCTGTGATCTCTTTACAAATGTATCCTTAACTTCAGGATTCATTATTAAATCAACATATCTCTGACGGTATCTCATATCAGTATCTGTGATTCCGTGGAACTTTTCTGGAAGTACCTGTAAGCTCTTAGAAAGAAGAGTAATCTCCTCAGCATGAACTGATATCTCTCCTGTCTTAGTTCTGAAGATAAATCCCTTGATACCGAAGATATCACCGATATCAGACTTCTTGAAGTCTGCATATGCTTCTTCGCCAATTGCATCTCTTGAAATATATGCCTGCATTCTGCCCTTAAGATCAGCAATGTTACAGAAAGATGCCTTTCCCATTACTCTCTTGAACATCATACGTCCAGCAAAGCTTACATTGATTGGAGAAGCATCCATAATAGCTCTTCTCTCATTGTAATCAGCAGTAACTGCTTCTCTTGCCTGCTGCTCATCTAAACCTTCAGTATTAACTGCTGGTCTGTCACCAAGAAGTTCCTTCTCATGTGCTTCATAGATGGCTCTGATTTCATCTGTGTGATGTGTTACATCATACTTTGTTATCTGGAATGGATCCTTACCTGCGTCCTGAAGGTTCTTTAACTTTTCCATACGAACCTTAATCTGCTCGTTAACGTCAGGCTGCTGTGCAGATTTATTATCTCCCATGAATGAGTATCTCCTTTTCTATACGTTACTGAAATATATCTTTATTAGTCGTTCTCTCAGAAATTAGTCGTTCTTTACAGATACAACTGTATATTCAATCTCTCCAACAGGTGCTTCTACCTTAACAGTATCACCCTTCTTCTTTCCAATAAGAGCTGCACCAAGTGGTGACTCATTAGAAATCTTGTTATTAAGGCTGTCTGCCTCTGATGAACCAACGATTGTATACTCGATATCCTCATCGAATTCTACGTCGTGAAGTACAACAACGCTCTCCATCTTAACTACATCTTTATTCTTATCGTTATCCTGAATAACCTCACAGTTAGCAAGAATTGCTTCAAGTTCTGCAATTTCTGTTTCGATATCTCTCTGCTCGTCCTTAGCTGCATCGTACTCAGCGTTCTCTGATAAATCGCCCTGCTCTCTTGCTTCCTTTAACTTCTGGGCAACTTCCTTTCTTCTGACAACCTTAAGCTCCTCAAGTCTTGCTACTCTTTCGTCATACCCCTTTTTAGTAAGAAACTGTTTCTCTGCCATGTTCTTATCACCTTTCTATATATGCTACACTAATATGCTTCTGCTCTACTAGAGAATAAAACCCCACAAGCGTCACAATATTATAAACTATCAGTTCCTGTCTGTCAATGCAGCCCTTCCAGTATCCTATCCACAAGCCCATCAAACTGTTCCAGATTAGTAACCTGGTTAGCTTCATTTCTTAATGCTGCTGCATGCTTGATTCCTGCTGTATACCATGCAAAATGTTTTCTCATCTCGCGGATTCCTGTAAACTCGCCTTTTATCTCACACAATCCTTTGGCATGTCTCTTAATCATCTGGCATATTTCTTCAACGGATGGTGGTTCAATTATTGTACCATTATTCATATATTCAGAAACCTGTCTGAATATCCATGGATTTCCCCTTGCGGCCCTTCCAATCATTATTCCGTCACAGCCTGTCTGCTTCATCATATTAACAGCATCTTCGCCGCTTTTAATATCGCCATTACCAATAACTGGAATCGATACTGCTTCTTTGACCTGTCTTATTATATCCCAGTCTGCATGTCCTGAATAATACTGCTGCCTTGTTCTTGCATGGACTGCAACGGCAGCCCCGCCTGACTCCTCAATAACATGTGCTATCTCAGGCGCATTTATACTATTCTCATCAAATCCTGCCCTTATCTTGATTGTAAGTGGCTTATCAAGTGCATCAGCCATCTTCTCGACTATTCTTCCGACAAGCACAGGGTCCTTCATAAGTGCCGAACCTTCGCCATTATTGACTACCTTTGGAACAGGACATCCCATATTGACATCAATTATATCAAACTCTCTTTCAGAAAGTCTCTTCGCTATATCTGCCATGATATCAGGGTCTGAACCGAAAAGCTGCAATGCAAGCGGACGCTCCCCCGGCACCGTCTTCATCAGGTCTTCTGTATTCTTATTGTTATACAGAACTGCTTTGGCACTGACCATCTCTGTACACATAAGCCCACAGCCCTGCTCCTTGCATAAAAGTCGAAATGGCAGGTCTGTTACTCCTGCCATCGGTGCCAATGCAATATTGTTCTTTATCTCAACATTTCCAATTCTCATAATTACTCCATGCCTAAGAAGAATACCTTGAAGAACATCTCAAGTGATTCAAGAAGCTCTCTCTTCTCATACTGATACTTCTTGACGAGCATACCGCATGCTATCTCGTCATACAGTAAATCGCCCTCGTCTGCTGATGATTTGAACAAAAGATTGCCCTCCTCATCGAATTCCATATCAAGTATTCCGCCTACTTCCTCTGTGAAAAGAACACACATAATCTTTAACTCGTTCTTTACATCATCCGGAAGCTTATCGAAATCAGGGTTAAAATAGTATTTCTTCTCATAAGAATTAGATACACATAAAACTACATTTTCATCAAACATATCCATATAATCCTCTCACAGAAACCTCTCCGGTTCTGATAATCTTCTCGCCCTCGTCTGTCTTAATGATAAGCTCGCCCTCATCATTGATTCCAAGTGCTTTTCCAACAATTTCCTTGTCAACATATATTGCCTTGACGTCGCCGCCCTTATTGACAAGCATTGAATTATAGTCTTCTTTAAGCCCAGCCAGATTCTGTGTCTTAACAAATGTATCATAGTACTTTGCAAAGCTCTCTGAAAATGCGGCTACTATACGGCTTCTTTTCAGATGGTCGCCAGTCTCAAGATACAATGAAGAAGCTGTTGCCTTGATTGAATCATCAAATTCTGTCGTATTAACGTTAATTCCCATACCGATAACTACATAATGTATGTAATCCATCTCAGCACTCATCTCTGTTAATATTCCACATACTTTCTTCTTATTAAGAACTATATCATTAGGCCACTTTATACGGCACTCTGCGACATGTCCGTCCTCTGTAAGAACCTTGTGGATTGCCTCCTGAACAGCCATGGCTGCCACTATTGTAAGCATTGACGCATTAACTGGTGCTATATCCGGTCTTAAAAGAAGTGACATCCATATCCCGCTTCCTGCAGGAGACACCCAATTCCTGCCTCGTCTGCCACGACCGCCTGTCTGGCTCTCTGTTATATAAAGTGTTCCATCAGCTGCATTATCTCTCTCTGCCGCTCTTTTAGCTTCGTTGTTGGTAGAATCTGTCTCGTCATAATACACTACTTCGCGGATAATCCCGGTTGTACTGCCTGTATCCACACATGTAAGCTGACTCATTATCTCACTTGATGTAAGAATATCAGGATACTGTGTTATATGATATCCCTTATTCTGGACTGCCTCTATAACATAGCCTTCTTCTTTTAACTGATTTATCACCTTCCAGACAGCCGTTCTTGAAACCCCCAGCATATTACACAGTGCCTGCCCTGACACATATCCATCTGATTTTCTCAAAGCATTTAAAATCTTAGTCTTCATACCATTACCCGCCATGCTATTACTGCCATAAGCAGAAGTCCTAACGTAACAACTGTAAGAATAACACCTGACACCGTTCTGTCGCTCATGAAATTCTTAGCTGCTGTAAGTCCGTTAACTAATGCTCCAAGCATGAATTCCACAGCGAATAATATTCCGCTTCCACTGCGCAGGAAAAGTATAATTATGAATACCACTCCTATTGCAAATGTGAGTGCTATATTGGCATAGTCTATGAGCATCTTGCTCTTTCTGTACACGCCACTCGTTGTATAATACATAACGCCTCCATAATAAATATCTGGTGAATTACTATTTCATGCTGTGTCGTCCTGATTTTGGACTTTCGCATGTCTTTCCACTGCTCTAACGTCCAATTCCGCGTGTCAACTTCCCGATTCTGGACTTCCTCGTGCCTATTCACTGTTTTAAAGTCCAATCTGTCATTCTTTCTCGTCACTTTTGGACTTTCACATGTCTTTCCACTGCTCTAACGTCCAATTCCGCGTGTCGGCTTCCCGATTTTGGACTTCCGGCATGACACACGCCACTCTAACGTCCAATTTACTTATAAGCTCCAAGTGTAGCTGCCATTACAGCCTTTATTGTATGCATTCTGTTCTCAGCCTCATCGAATACAACTGACTGCTCTGACTCAAATACTTCATCAGTAACTTCCATCTCGTCAAGACCGAATTTGTCATGAATCTCTTTACCAATCTTAGTCTTAAGGTCATGGAATGCAGGAAGACAGTGCATAAATATTGCGTCCTTAGAAGCATTGTCCATAACTGCCTTGTTAACCTGATATGGAAGAAGTGCCTTGATTCTCTCTGCCCATACTTCATCAGGCTCGCCCATTGATACCCATACATCTGTGTATAATACATCTGCGTCCTTAGTTCCTGCCTTAACATCTTCTGTAAGTGTTACAGAACCACCGCTTATCTTTGCCCATTCCTCACACTGTGCAACAAGTTCCTTGTCTGGGAAATATTCCTTAGCTGTGCAGGCTGTATAATGAAGTCCTAACTTAGCGCAGACAATCATAAGTGAATTACCCATGTTGTATCTTGCATCACCCATGTATACAAACTTAACGCCCTTTAATCTGCCAAGTTTTTCCTTGATTGTAAGCATATCTGCGAGCATCTGTGTTGGATGGTATTCGTTAGTAAGTCCGTTCCATACAGGCACGCTTGAATATTTTGCAAGGTCTTCAACTATCTCCTGACCGAATCCTCTGTATTCGATTCCTTCAAACATTGTACAGAGAACTCTTGCTGTATCAGCAATGCTCTCCTTCTTGCCAATCTGTGAACCTGTAGGGTCAAGATATGTAACACCCATACCAAGGTCATGGGCTGCTACCTCAAATGAGCAGCGTGTTCTTGTACTTGTCTTCTCGAATATAAGTGCAACATTCTTTCCGATAAGTGGCTGTTCTACAATGCCCTTTTTCTTCTTATCCTTAAGCTCTGCTGCTAAGTCTATCAAATATAAAATCTCCTCAGGTGTGTAATCCTTGAGTGTTAAAAAGTCGCGTCCCTTTAAATCCATGACATCCTCCTGTCTGTATGGCAAATTCGCCTACATTGAATAATTAATAACTTTGTTCATTCTATCGCAATTATAGTCCTTCGTCAAATGCGTTGTTTAATTTGTGTAGTTGCAAAACGGTCGGTTGTGGGAGATAGTGGATAGCTTCCGTTAAACTTCTCTGCATAATAATAGGCACTGGGCGTTCCATGCTTCGTCCCCGACCGTTAACGCTGGCAACGCACATCCTTGTGCGCGCCAGCTCACGCGTCCGTCCATGGACGCGTGTACACTCATTCTTTCTACATGCCCAGTACCTTTATTATGCGTTCAGTTTAAAGTCAGCTTTCCGCCATCTCCCACAACCTCCCTTTCTCCACACTTCTCCAAATTCAGGGCAGAGTAGCTTTCCTCTCCTACACCTCTCCGGACTGGTTCACCTTCCGTCCGCCAATAAAAAAGGTGGTGTGGCTTTTCTGACTGCAAACTATGCACATAATAAAAGCATTGAGCAAAGTCACTACCTAAGTGTACGCGCGTCCACGGACGGACGCGCGAGCTGTCTCGCACACGGATGTGCGTTGACAGCGTAACGAGAACTTAAACAGCCTTCCACGCTCAATGCTTATTATTATGTAGCGTAGTTTGTACGGAAGAAAACCACACCACCTTTTTTATCCCTTAATGGAATATATGATCTCCAATTATTACAAAATCTGAATAGTTGTTAACATCTACAGTATATAATGCCCTGAATGATGTATAACCACCTATATTATTAACGCCTGATAATGCTTCAAGTGCTGCCTGCATGCATTCTGTGTTTCTTGGACCATTTGCTAGTCTTGCTGCAAATCTGTCTGATGGATTACCAGCGCCATCTGATACACCAGAGAACTGTGATCTCTGATAAACAACACCCGAAACTGTCCCCGGATAATGTCCGCTTCGCACTCTGTTAAGAATAACATTTGCAACAGCGAGCTTTCCTGCATATGGCTGATATGCAGCCTCCCAGTCTATGATACATGCCATAAGCCATATATCATCATCTGATACGCTCATAGTTGGGTTATATGTTATATCTGTTCCTGATATTGTATTAGCAATTATCTTCTGTCGTCTTGCTTCCTCTGCTGCAGCAGCCGCTCTTTCAGCTTCTGCCTCTGCCTCAAGTCTTGCTTCTTCTGCAAGTCTTTCAGCCTCTTCTTCTGCTTCAATAGCTTCAATCTCTGCTATTGTATATCCTGCAAGAAGATTATCTGTTCCAATCTGTTCTGCTATAGCCTCTGCTTCTTCTCCAAAACATAAGCACTGTGTCTGTACATAACCTTCGCAGTTTCCTGAACTAACTTTAGTCCATTCCTTTCCGACCATATCAACATCTACAAGTGTGTTAGTATATAATCTTCCCACAACCTGTGCTGTCTCTTCGTCAGAAGTGTCATAAACATCAAGATAAGGATCAGTAATTGCTACTGCCTTGTTCTTGTATGTTCCTGTTTCTTCATACCCAGTCACAAGAACCTCTTCTGTATTAGCTGAATAAGATGCAACCTTAATTCCCGTGTCAGTATTCTGTGTTTTCTCATAGGTAGTTGCCACTGCTGGAAGAACCGGTGTCATAAATAACACAATTGCAGCTCCCACATAGCAAGCAGCTTTGCTACTTCTAAGTTTCATATTATACTTCCCTTTCCGGCGGCTTATTTAGCTTCGCCTGTAAATTGTTACAGAAATGTTACAATTTATTACGGAAATATAATAGCAAAGTTACAGTAATTTGTCAAATATGTTAAAACCCGCTCTATGAGCGGGTTTGCGGGTTTGTTTATTAAATTCATTTTACAAAATATAGTATATGACCATATATATAGTTGGTTATCTACACACTTCTCTGTCTAACAGCTTCGTATGTAAGAATTGTACATGCTATTGCCGCGTTAAGAGATTCAACCTCTCCCTGCATCGGAATTCTTATAAGTGTATCTGCCTGCTTAGTGATATCATCTGTAAGTCCATTCCCCTCATTGCCTATTAGAAATGCGGTTCCTTCCCTGTAATCTTCACCAAGATATGTATTCTTTCCGTCAAGATGTGCAGCATATACCTTAATTCCTGCATTCTGACACTGTGAAACTGCATCGCTAAAATCCTGCACATAAACAAATGGCACTCTGAATATAGAACCCATTGTTGACCTTATTGTCTTAGGATTATATATATCCACAGTATTAGAACTCATAACAACTCCGGTAACACCTGCACCTTCACCCATCCTTAATATAGTTCCCAGATTACCCGGATCCTGAAGATTCTCAACAAGAATCAGCAACGGATTGTCGGTAAGCATATCTGAAATACTGCTGTCCTTCATTCTTACAACCGCCATAATTCCCTGTGGTGTCTGTGTCTGTGACATTCTGTCAAATACATTATCGGCGACAATCTCAATACTGTCAGAAGAAATCCCCTGCTTCTTAACCAGCTCATGCACATACTCAGGATTGTTACTATGAAATCTTTCAGACATATATATCTTTACAAGTAAATCTGCCGGCACCTCAGATACCATGCGGACTCCCTCTACAACATATTCTTTATTCTTCTTTCTTTCCCTGGCCTTAGAAAGCAATGATATAACATGCTTTACCTGTGAACTGCTCGTACTGGTTATCATTATGAGGTTACCTTTCTGCCATGCATTACTTAGAAAGTAATGCACTTATATTAAATTCATAATCATTAATATCCTTAGTCATGGCAAGTGCTTCATCAATATCATAATCAACAAACTTACCATCCTTGTATGCTACAAGTCTGTTACTCTTTCCTTCAGCAAGAAGATCAACCGCATAAGCACCCATAATAGACGCATACATTCTGTCCTTACATGTTGGTGAACCACCACGCTGCATGTATCCTAAAATAGTAGCTCTTGTCTCAATACCTGTTGCAGCTTCAATTCTTCTTGCCATTCCTGTAGAATGTCCGATACCTTCAGCATTAATAATAAGATGGTGTTTCTTGCCCTTCTTTCTTCCTTCTATAATATGATTAATAAGAGCCTGCTCATCATTGTCATATCTTTCCGGAAGAAGGATATCCTCTGCTCCATTGGCAATACCACACCACAATGCAATATATCCTGCATTTCTTCCCATAACCTCAATAATACTGCATCTTTCATGTGATGTAGATGTATCTCTTATCTTATCAATAGCTTCCATTGCTGTATTAACAGCAGTATCAAATCCAATAGTATAATCTGTACATGCAATATCAAGATCAATTGTTCCCGGAAGTCCGATAGTATTAATTCCCTGTGCTGCAAGCTTCTGTGCACCTCTGAAAGAACCATCTCCACCGATTACAACTATACCGTCAATTCCATGCTTTCTGCATACTTCAGCACCTCTCTTCTGACCTTCTTCAGTCATGAATTCCATGCATCGTGCTGTATAGAGGACTGTTCCACCACGCTGGATAATATCAGCAACGCTTCGCTTGTCCATATCAATTATCTCATCATTAAGAAGTCCGTTATAGCCCTTCTGAATACCCTTGACCTTAAGTCCCTTATTCAAAGCAGTTCTTACAACTGCACGGATAGCAGCATTCATGCCTGGAGCATCTCCACCACTTGTTAATACGCCGATTGTTTTAATTTCCTTTGCCATAACTTCCCCTTTCTTATCTCTTAATATTATTTTCTGCTTTATGTTACCACATTATAAAAGAAAAATCTTCTTTTTTTGATAATTTTTTACCAATGTTAATTAAAATTTATGTTGTAGCAACATTTTTCTCACCATATTTACTCTTAAGAATATAAAGCAGGTCTGATGTCACCTTCACGCACTGACTCTGTGGAAGCGCTATTCTCTGTTTTTCTGCCACACAATATATTGTGACTGTGTCTTTACCGTCCGATTCTTTGAAAATATCAGTAAGCTCATCCCTGTGTGTCTCATACTCAGCAAGACTGTCAAACCTAAGCCACAATCTTCTTGGAACACTGTCAAAGCTCACAACACTGTCTGCCGTAAGTCTTGCTGGTTTGTCGGCATCTGCCTGTATTCTTCCCGTAACAAATACTTTGTTGGTCGTATCAAAAAGTCTTTTATATTTTTGATAATTTCTTGCAAACATGATTACCTCAACGCTTCCAACAAAATCTTCTATTGTAAGGTACGCCATCTGCTGCCCTGAACCGGTAGTAATGACCTTAATATTACTTATAAGGCCACCTATCGTCTGCTTTGATCCGTTCATAAGCTTTGCCTGTCCGGTTTCCTCATCAATAAGAAAATCTGTACTTCTCGCAGAAATATGCTTCTCCCACATACCAGTATATTCATCCAGTGGATGTCCTGTTACATATACACCGAGAACTTCTTTTTCACGTTCAAGCAGATCCTCCTTTTCAAACTCCTGAATATCAGGCACTTTCATTTCAAGGCTCTGTTTATCCTCTTCACTTACGAAATCGAATAGTGACATTTGTCCTGAAATAGCATCTTTATTCTGCTTAACAGCACTATCAATCATTCTCTCATAGACATTCATCATGCCCCGTCTTGTATTACCAAATGTGTCAAATGCACCTGCAAGTATAAGATGTTCCACTGTTCTCTTATTAATTACCCCTGCCATCCTTGTAATAAAATCCTGCATGGAGTGAAAATCGCCATTATTGGTTCTTTCTTCAATAATTGCAGTAATTGTAGGTCTCCCCATACTCTTTACCGCATTAAATCCAAACCTTATGTTCTTACCTTCAACACCGAACTCAGCAACTGATTTATTGACATCAACAGGAAGAATACTAATTCCCATCTCTCTTGCTGCAAGAATATATTCTGCAACCTTACTTGTTTTATCAGTTACACTTGATATCAGCCATGCCATATACTGTACAGGAAAATGTACTTTCAGATATGCAGTCTGGTATGCCACAACCGCATAGCATGCCGCATGTGATTTGTTAAATGCATATTTTGCAAAGTCCTTCATCTCATCATATATCTTATTGGCAGTCTGTTCACTTATGCCATTCTTAATACAGCCTGGTACTCCGTTAGCCTCATTACCGTATACGAAATTCTGACGTTCCTGCTCCATTACATCAAGCTTTTTCTTAGCCATTGCTCTTCGCACATTATCACTACCGCCCCACGAATATCCGGCAAGGTCACGGACAATCTGCATAACCTGCTCCTGATAAACCATACAGCCATATGTCGGCTCTAAGATTGACTCTAACTGCGGGCATTCATAGGTTATGTTTCCCGCGTTCTCTTTTCCTTTAATATACTGTGGTATGAAATCCATTGGTCCCGGTCTGTAAAGCGATATACCGGCAATTAAATCCTCTAAACAATCCGGTTTTAACTCTTTCATGAAGTTTTTCATTCCGCCACTCTCTAACTGGAATATACCTGCACATTTGCCCTGACTTATACATTCAAATACAGCCTTATCGTTATATGGTATATTATCCACCGAAAATGCAGGGTCAATCTGCTGTTCACATTTTTCAGTCTGTTGGATTACAGTTAAGTTTCTAAGACCTAAAAAGTCGAATTTTAACAGTCCCAAATGTTCCAGAGTAGGACCTTCAAACTGCGTAACCTTAACATTATCTGCTCCAACTGCAACCGGAACATACTCTCCAACATCCTTCTGACTGATAAGAACACCTGAGGCATGAACTGAAGCATGCCTTGGCAATCCTTCAAGTCTCTTTGCTTTATCTATAAGATCCCTCACTGTCTCATCAGCTTCATATAATGCCTTAAACTCAGCATTTGGCTTAATGTCCCTGTCTGCGTCACCATTCATTGCACTGTCAATCGTAACACCAACCTTCTGTGGTATCATCTTCGCAATGTTATCAACCATCGCATATGGAAGATCCATAACCCTTCCGACATCTTTAATAACGGCTCTTGCTGCCATAGTTCCAAATGTGATTATCTGGCACACACATTCTTTACCATATTTTTCTATAACATAATCAATAACCTTCTGTCTGCCTTCTGGTGCAAAGTCCACGTCAATATCGGGCATGGACACACGCTCAGGATTCAGAAATCGTTCGAATACAAGATTGTATTTAACAGGGTCAAGCGTTGTTATTCCAAGACAGTATGACACAAGACTTCCTGCCGCCGAGCCTCGTCCGGGTCCAACCGGAATATCATGTGTCTTGGCATAATTAATGTAATCCCACACAATCAGGAAATAATCGACATATCCCATTGAATAGATAACTGACAGCTCGTAAGAAAGTCTCTGGAATATATCATTCGAATCCTCTGCCCTTTTTATAACAACATCTTTTCTGTCTGCAACTATTGATGCTTTTGCCTGCTCTATAATATCTTCAATGCATACATCTGCGGTCTTGTCCGGATATCTCTTCTTTAATCCCTCATAACATAAAGCATTAAGATACACCCACGAATTCTTTCCATATGCTTCAGGCACATCAAATGCTGGCAGCTTTGTAACTCCGAATTCTATCTCAACATTACATCTTTCTGCTATCTTATGAGTGTTCTCAACTGCTTCCGGTGCGTATTTGAACAATTCCGCCATCTCTTCCTCTGACTTTAAATAGAACTGTCCACCCTCATATCGCATCCTGTTTTCATCAGAAAGCTTCTTGCCTGTCTGTATACACAATAATATATCATGTGCATCTACATCATCTGCATAGGTATAATGAACATCATTCGTACATACCAGTTCAATTCCGGTCTCATTATGCATACGCATAAGCTGTGGATTGACATAGTGCTGTTCTGCTATTCCGTGATCCTGTAATTCAAGAAAGAAATTTCCCTTTCCAAATATATCCTGAAGTTCAAGTGCAGCATCTCTTGCAGTCTCATACATGCCTCTTGACAGATATCTCTGCACCTCACCTGCAAGGCACGCACTCGTAGCAATAATTCCCTCGTGATATTCCCTTAGCACTTCCTTGTCTACTCTCGGCTTATAGTAAAAGCCTTCTGTAAACCCCTTTGAGACTATCTTCATAAGATTCTGATATCCGGTGTTATTCTCTGCCAATAATACAAGGTGATTATATTTATCCTCACTCTGTCCTGCGCCTTTATCAAACCTTGACCCCGGAGCTACATACACCTCACAGCCAAGAACAGGCTTGATTCCTGCCTTCTTAGCCGCCTCGTAAAATTCAATAACACCATACATCACACCATGGTCTGTTATTGCAAGGCTGTCCATGCCAAGTTCCTTTGCCCGTTTAGTAATCTCTTTTATCTTACTGGAGCCATCCAGCAATGAATATTCAGTATGCACATGCAAATGTGTAAAACTCATAGCATCTCCTCCCTATGTAAAAAAATATAACATATTTTCGTTTATTAATCAGCAATTTTATGATATTCTATATTTAATTATTAATGTAAGGGAGTTGTATTATGTTAATATCTGCTATTCCCGTAGGCGGGCCAATTTCAATTGAAATATCCATAGATAATGTCAGCTACGAGATGCCTTCCTCTGTTGTTGCATCCAAGAATGGCTACATTCTCATAGCGCCTTTTACATCAAAAGGTGCTGTAATAGATTTTTCTTCTTATAAGGATATTTTATTTAATCTTTATACCATAGACCCAGCAACAAAGAACCGTGTAGTCTGGAAGAATATTAACATAGAAACTATCACTTATAAATCAACCGGTTTCGCATCTGCTTACTACAAAATCTCGACCAATGTTTTTGCCAGCATTGCCTCTGAATGCGACAGAAGATTTAATCAGCGCATTTCAACCATGGCTTTGGGACATATCTCATCAGATACCACAGAAGCTGATATTCCGGTAACGTTAATTGATGTCAGTGATAAAGGACTTTCATTTTCGACCAGCAACGAACTATTATATAACTATAATAATACGTATATAACATTTTCAGATCAGGCAAACGGAAAGCAGTTTAACTTTCATTTTAAATGTTTTATCATACGCAGCCAGTTGTATGGAGAACGCTACATTTATGGATGTATTATCCCAACTCCGTCCCGTGAATATCTTACATATGTTTTTCTTAAAAAAATTGAATTCAGAATCAGTTCTGCTAAAGAACAGTCTGAACAGACCGCTCTTAAAGATGCTGCTGACGTTGCTTCACAATCTATTGAAAGCACTTCGTCAGGATATCATTCACACATATCTGAAAAGAATAAGCGTTGATATAAGGGGCATATCACAATGTGATATGCCCCTTTATTATTAATCATCTTCTTTTTCTTTAGCTGTATCATCAGATTCATTATCGTCTGAATGACTGCCAATATTCTTCCATATATCGCTTTCCGGCTCACCACTAACTGTCGATGAATAGCTTCCATCTTCATTAAATGTTACGCTTTCTGCCACTTTCTCTGATGTTGAGAATAATGAAGTATCAACCGGTTCAGGTATTCCCTTTGCCTCTCTGAATATCTTCATGAATTCCTTGCCTGTGATAGTCTCATGGTCATACAGATATCTTGCAAGCTGATCCATTACTTCTCTGTTCTCTCTTATAATCTGCTTAGCCTCTTCATAACATGACGCAATAAGCTTCTTTACCTCGTCATCAACCTCTGCCTCAGTTGCCTGTGCACAGTTCATAGATGCTCTTCCGCTAAGATATTCATCTTCAACTGTTGATAATGCAACAAGTCCGAATCTGTCTGACATACCATATCTTGTAATCATTGTCTTGGCAAGGTTAGTTGCTTTCTTGATATCATCATAAGCACCATTAGTAACTGAACCAAATACAACTTCTTCTGCAGCACGTCCACCAACAAGTGATATAAGGTCTGTCATAAGTTCATCCTTAGTCTCAAGATGCTTCTCTTCCTCTGGGAAGTTAAGCACATAACCAAGTGAACCATTAGTATGAGGTATAATAGTAATCTTCTGGACCGGATCAGAATTATTCTTGATAGCTCTTATAAGGGCATGTCCAATCTCATGGTAAGCAACAACCTGCTTTTCCTTCTTGCTAAGAACTCTTTCCTTCTTCTCCTTACCTGCTACAACTGTATCAAAAGCACCAAGAAGGTCCTTCTGGGTAACAACATTTCTTCCATTCTTAACTGCCGCAATAGCAGCTTCATTAATGATATTGGCAAGGTCTGAACCAACAAGACCGCTTGTTGCCATTGCAATCTCATCAAAATCAACTGTATCGTCCATAAGCACATCCTTAGAATGTACCTTAAGAGTCTCAATTCTTCCCTTCTTATCAGGTCTGTCAACGGTAATTCTTCTGTCGAGACGACCTGGTCTAAGTAAAGCCTTATCAAGTACTTCCGGTCTGTTAGTTGCTGCCAGAATGAATATTCCCTTAGATGAATCAAAACCATCCATCTCTGCAAGTAACTGGTTCAATGTCTGCTCACGCTCGTCATTGCCACCGCCATACTTGGAATCTCTGCTCTTACCAATAGCATCAATCTCATCAATAAATATAATACATGGAGCCTGCTTAGTTGCTTCCTTGAACAAATCTCTTACTCGTGATGCACCAACACCAACGAACATCTCTACAAAATCAGAACCTGCAAGTGAGAAGAACGGTACATCTGCCTCACCGGCTACAGCCTTAGCAAGAAGCGTCTTACCTGTTCCCGGAGGTCCTACTAAAAGTGCACCCTTAGGAAGCTTTGCACCAATCTTGGCATATTTCTCAGGGTAATGTAAGAAATCAACAATCTCTGTAAGTGATTCCTTAGCTTCATCCTGACCTGCAACATCCTTGAATGTAACACCTGTCTTTTTCTGGACATATACTTTGGCGTTGCTCTTTCCAACGCCCATTCCGCCCATCATTCCACCATTCTTAGCAATTCTTCTATATACAAATGCAAAGATTATATATATGAATAAAAATGGCAGTACATATGCAAGCAGAAATTCTACAATTGAAGAACTCGAATCCGGAATATATCCTTCAAACTCAATACCCTTTCTCTTAAGAAGTGGTACAAGAGTATCATCATTAACATACCCTGTATAATATGTGTATGAAACTCCTGCTATGCCAGACTGTTTCTCCTCTTCAACAGGTGTAATAAGAATTCTGTCCTGCTCTAATGCTACTTTCTTTACCTTATCTTCATCAATCATCTGCATGAACTGGTCGTAGCTTATCTCCTTGTAAGTTGCATTCCTAAACATATTGCTAAGAAGCGTAAGTCCGATAAATGTTACAACTGCCGCTATAATAATGAATATTATAAGGTTAACATTCTTTGGCTTCTTGTTATTATTGTTGTTATTATGATTATTGTTGCGGTTATCGTTATTATTATAACCATTGTCATAACCGTTGTTGTTATAATTATCCATACTCTTCTCCTGATATGATACTGTACTTATCTTAAGCATTTCCAAATAAGTCTGTTTTCATTATAAAGAAGGAAAAAATATAAATCAACCAAAATCTAAGTGTTTAATAAGATGTTTATATTTACTTTATATTCTTAGTTTTTTTCTTTAAACTATGGAAATTTGTAATACAGGGCTGTATAATATTGCATATTTTTTTGATTACACATTCAGATTGGAGGAAAAGATGGCTGTTAAATATGTATTTGTAACAGGTGGTGTTGTTTCCGGTTTAGGAAAAGGTATCACTGCCGCATCTTTAGGCAGACTGCTTAAAGCCCGTGGTTTTTCTGTAACCATGCAGAAGTTTGACCCTTATATTAATATTGATCCAGGTACTATGAACCCTATCCAGCACGGAGAAGTTTTCGTAACTGACGATGGTGCTGAGACAGACCTTGACCTTGGTCACTATGAAAGATTTATTGATGAGAGCCTTAATAAGAATTCTAATGTAACTACCGGTAAAGTATACTGGTCTGTATTACAGAAGGAACGACGTGGAGATTTCGGTGGAGGCACAGTCCAGGTAATCCCTCATATTACTAATGAAATAAAGAGCCGTTTTTTCAGAGATTATTCAACTGATGAAACTAAGATTGCAATTATAGAAGTAGGTGGTACTGTCGGAGATATCGAGAGTCAGCCTTTCCTTGAGGCAATCAGACAATTCCAGCATGAAGTCGGACATGAGAACGCAATTCTTATTCATGTAACACTTATTCCTTATCTTAAAGCATCTGGTGAGATGAAGACTAAGCCAACTCAGGCAAGTGTTAAGGAACTTCAGGGAATGGGAATCCGTCCAGATATTCTTGTGTGCCGTACCGAACATCCACTTGAGGCTGGTATCAAAGACAAGATAGCACTTTTCTGTAATGTACCTAAGTCTCATGTACTTCAGAACTTAGATGTTGAGATTCTTTATGATGCACCTCTTGCGATGGAAGAAGAACATCTTGCACAGGTAGCATGTGAATGTTTACACCTTGACTGTCCAGAACCAGACCTTGATGAATGGAGAGCAATGTGCAAGGCCTGGAAGAATCCTACTAAGAAGGTAACTGTTGCATTAGTTGGTAAATATATCCAGCTTCATGATGCTTATATCAGTGTTGTAGAAGCATTAAAGCATGGTGGTGTATATAATTCATGTGATGTAACTATCAAATGGATTGATTCAGAAACTGTAACTCCTGAAACTGCTGATGAGCTTCTCTCTGACGTATCTGGCATATTAGTTCCAGGTGGATTCGGTGACAGAGGTACAGAAGGAAAGATTGAAGCTATCCGTTATGCCAGAGAACATAATATTCCATTCTTAGGATTGTGCCTGGGAATGCAGCTTTCAATTGTTGAATTTGCAAGAAATGTTATAGGATATGACGACGCACACAGTGTTGAACTTAATCCTAACACAACTCACCCTGTTATACATCTTATGCCAGACCAGGAAGGCATTGATGATATCGGCGGTACATTAAGACTTGGTTCTTATCCTTGTGTACTTGATAAAACAAGCAAGGCTTATGAACTCTATGGCGAAGAGCTTATACATGAACGTCACAGACACAGATATGAAGTTAATAATGATTACAGAAAAGTTCTTACTGAGAATGGTATGATGCTTTCAGGAATATCTCCTGACGGAAGAATTGTTGAGATGATAGAATTAAAGAATCACCCATGGTTTATTGCCACACAGGCTCATCCAGAGTTAAAGTCAAGACCTAATCGTCCACATCCATTATTCAGAGGCTTCATAACAGCAGCACTTGAATATCAGAATAAAAACCATTAATTATTAATTATATTATATATGCATAACAAAAAACATCACCTGACGAATCCGACTTTCGTATCAGGTGATGTTTTTTATTGCTTTTGCTTATAAAATTATTATTTATTAAGACCATTAAGAATCTTCTTAATTCTCTTAACTTCATCGTCTTCTAACTTCTGTGATTCACAAATAGAAGCAACCATATCAACAGCCTTTCCGTTGAACCAGAAATCAGCTTCTTCCTTTAAAAGCTGTCTTCTATATTCTTCTTCTGAACGAAGTGGATGAATGAAAGCTGCCTTTCCTTTACGGTATGTATCAACAAATCTCTTGTCCTTCAACTTACCTACGAAAGTAACAACTGTTGTTCTTGCGTAATCCTTACCATAATCGTCTCTTAACTGATCAATAAGTTCCTGTACAGGAATATCCTGTGGTGCTTCCCATATAAGCTTCATAATTAATGCTTCACATGGACTTAATTCATTAAAATGATTTCTGCTCATAAACCCTCCTTAGGCTCTTCCATAGATATACATATTCTATATTATACTGCCATTATTAATATTTTTCAACTGTATAATGAATAGTCGGATATGGATTTCACAATTGTATTACCGATAAACTGAATCCATCAAATTCCTTTTCTACAATAGTGAAATTCTGGGGAAGTCCGCACATATATGCTTTCATTTTCCCTTTCTCTAATCTATAAACTATTTTGTCCAAAATGTCAAGCACACCTTGACCTGTAGCCTTGCCATAAGCCTCTTTTAATGTCCATATTCTGAAGAATCTTTGATCACTATCGCACTCTTTAATCCATTCTGCTTCAGATATGTCAAAGAAGCGTTTTGCCAGATTCTGTCTACCTTTGCGGGCTTTTTCAATATCAATTCCTACCGGTCTGTCGCCTATCACGCACGCTACATAATTAGACGAATGTGAAATATTGAAAAAAATTTCACGATTTGACAAAAAATAAGGTTTTCCTTGCGAATTATATGCTATTTCATAATCAAAGTACGGATTATTCGCTTCAATCAAAGAAATAATATCCACCTTCTCATATAGATTTTCATCTGTTTTATAATCTCTTTCTTCTGTTTTTATAGACCATTTTCCTACCGCATAATTAAGAAGTAGGCCTGCCGTCACGGTTTGCAGCTTATTTTCACGCATTTTCATCTTATCAGCCTTAGTTTTCCTGTATTCCGGAATAAGCGAATAGGCCTTTTCATATAACTTTTCATCAGTTAATGAATCTGTCGTTGTCACAAATATCATCATAATCATTCACCATCTATACACTTATTGTCTGTGCATCTGCCATATAACGCTTTGAGAACACAAATACTATATCACCTGATTTAATCAAGGTATCACCATTAGGAACTATTGCATTATCACCGCGTCTTATCATAACTATAAGTGTATGCCTTGATATATCAAGTTCTTTTATCTTGTGTCCAACCCACGGATGATGTTCACGCAGTTCCACCTGTTTTAGGTTTACATCAACATTAACATCACAGTCTCTTGCTCCGATTACAACACAATCTCCCTCAAAAAGCTTCATATCTCCCTTTGGCATAAGTGTCTCACCATTTCTTAACACTGCTGCAAGAATAAGTCCTCTCGGAAGACTAAGCTCGCATACCTTCTTTTCATTCCAGTTGTGGTCCTTAGTTATAATAAGCTTAATAAACTTAAGTTCCTTCTCCATAAGGTAATCTGTAGACTTCTTAATAAGGCTGTACTGCTCAACGAAACCTGCAGATAAGATACCTGTTGGAATAGCGACCATTCCGACGCCAAGAAATGTAATGATAATACTGAACATTTTTCCAAGCACTGTCACAGGATAGATATCGCCGTAACCTACTGTAAGAAGTGTTGATACCGACCACCATATTCCTGAAAATGCATTCTTAAACACTTCCGGCTGTGCCTCATGCTCTAAACTGTACATGCACAGTGATGATGCTATGATAAGCATCACAATGATGAATACAGAGGATAATATCTGGTCCCTTTTTCGCCTTATTACCTCTGTTATAACATTTAACGCATCATAATATGAGTTGACACGGAATATCCTTAGGATTCTTATAACCCTGAACATACGGAAAGCAACTGCTCCTGCCGGGAAGAATACAGGCAGATAATTTGGCAGGAACGATAAAAGGTCAACAATACCGCTTCCTGAGAAGATGTATTTTATTCTCGCAATACCTGTACATTTATTAGGATACAGATATTCTGCTGTCCATACACGCAGTATGTATTCAATTGTAAAGCCGATAACTGTAATCCACTCTATAACATCTAACACCGGCTGGTACGGAATTGACTGTTCAAATGTATCAAATATCGCAATGAACAGGTTGATTATAATTGCAGCAGTTATCGCAATATCAAATGTACGGCTTGCAACATCGCCCGCATATCCAATCTGGATAATGTCAAATATACGTTTTTTCTTATTATTCACCGTATCCCATCCTCCTACTTAAGCATATACCACGGAAGCAGCAATGCTCTTATATATTTTGCAAATGGCACATATGCCGTTATGTTAATGAATACCGGACATAATATAAGACACGCTATAAGAAGCACCGGTATTATTGAAATCATTGCATTGGCTCTCCTTACAGGTATTGCCACAAGCCATGCAAATAAAGTAACCGCTATTACATACACAACCATATGAAGTATATCTGCTGCCCCCTTAAGTTGTCCTGCCACCGCAAGTGTTAACATTGCTGATACTGCAAAAAGTACACATGATATGAATGCATACAACGGCTTTCCTGCCACACGGTACATACGAGGCAGTGTTATAAATGTTCCGGAATTCTTATCAAGATAATATTCCACGATTCCAAAAAGTCCGCCTATATATACAAGAATTATAAGTAATGCCCTTAACGGAAACTCTCCTGTCTTATCTTCAAGCTGTGTCCCATTATCCTGTACACCATCTAGCACCTTAAAATCAATTCTGAATGTGTCATCTCCGGATATGTATTCCTCGTACCCTTTTCTTATCTCTTCCTCTGCCTTTTCTGAATGCTTTTTAAATATGTCTACAGAATTAACATAATTAACTGCAACCTCAGGCGAATATGCCTTAAACATAGCAGAAAAGAATATCTCATCAGTCATTGAGCTGACAAAATCTGACCTGCATATAATAAGCTCTATAATGTCTCTGTAGCTGCCACTGTCAAGCTTATCCTTAAGCCCGGTACCAACTACATAGCCACACTCTGTGTATTTATTCATTATATCCTGCTCAAGCTTTTCCTGCGATTCTGCTTCGTAGAATTGAACTGAATACTCGCCATTTACAAGATAATCTCTTGTCATTATGGCAATCTTATCGTCATCTTCAAGCACTATCCCAACCCTTACAGGCTCTTTCTCCTTAAGAGACGCTGTATTCGTAATTATTAACGCTGCAACAGGCATTGCAATAAGCACCACGACAATCACAGGATTCTTTAACTGCCTTTTAACAAGCAGATACAGCCAGTATAACAATCTCTTCATTATCTGTCTCTCCTTATCTTAACCGCCAATGCCCCTGCTGCCTGAAATATAATTATCCACATAACATTTGTCATAATGGTACTGATATCCACAGTTCCCTTGATTATCTGACATGCAAGTGTGAATAAGCCGTTAGTCGGAAGATACATGCCAATAACCCTCACACCCGGTGCAAGAAATGCTGATGAAACAATACATCCGGATGCATACATGCACGCCATTCCAAGGATACACACCATAATAACTGAATACACCGTGTCGTCAACTACTGAGAATATACAGTTTATAAATGAAACTGCCGCATACACAAGCACCACAATCCCCAGTATGGAAGCAATGAATTCTCCAACTGTCGAAACTGCCAGAACTCCTGATATTGCAGGCACCCCCAGCCTCATTACATTAATTATAATAAAAAGCACTTCAAATATCATTATATACACAATGCCAACTCCGGTAGTTCTTGCAATTCCGGTATCAAATGCTGATATTCCCGCGCTTTTAAGGCTCTTTGCAAGTGACCTGCTCTCACCCTTCATATTGCCGGCACATGTTATTGTGCTAAGTAAAAGCAGCATCACAATTGCTGTGCATACATAGAACTGTACTGTACTCAAGCCTTCTTTAACCGATATATCTCTTGTCTTAAAGTATATGCTTCTGTTAAGTGCATACGAAAGATATATGTCATTAAGCTTATTCTCATGTGTACCCCGCAAGCCCCTGTAATTCTTAAGCACACCATTGAACAAATCGTCAAATGTATATATCCCCGCCTCTGCAGTTGCAAGGTCAGAGCCTCCTGCCCTCACCATCTCACGGAATATCATCGAAGTATTATTAACACCCTCTGACTGACACACAACCTCAACAGGTGTATTCTCGCCCGACATAATATCACTTATCATATTCTCTGGCACAATAATAGCCATAACATAATAATTATTTCTTAATCCATCTATAGCCTGCTGTCTGTCAGTATATTCAAATGTACAGACATTCTTAATTGTGTCTATCTCGCTGACATAATTGAATGCCATCTTAATATATCGAAACTCCTTATTATTATCTGCCGAATCAGAGTTTTCTGTATCATCATAATCAGGATACACAACAGCAACCTTCATCCTCATGTCGCTGTCCTGTGCCGTTGCAATGCCTATGCATGTACTTATTGCAATAACAAGCACTGCCGTCACTATCGTACCCAGAATTATCTTCGGTATAGATAAAAATGCGGATTTAATCTGCAATTTTAATAATTCCAGTTTCCTTCTCATCTAATCCCCCAATTAAATCTATCTGTGAATAATCTCTAAAAGCTCATTGCCGGTAACCGGATGGTCAAGTTCATTAAGCTTACCATTCTTTAAAAGATACATTCTGTCAGCAAGCTTTAATTCACCTTCTTCGTGGCTTGTTATGATGACTGTACCTCCGCTTTTCGTGTAAGCAGACAGATAATTCATAATATCCTGTTTACACACAATATCTAATGAAGCTCCCGGCTCATCTAATATAAGTACGGGTGGATTCTTAGCCAGTGCACAGCATATGCTTAAACGCTTCTTCATGCCTCCTGACAGCTTATCAACACGTTTGTCAAGATATTCTGACACTCCTAACACTGCAGGAACACCGCCCTGTAAGTCTGCGTCCATGTTTCTTCCTGTATCACAGTACCAGAATTTAAGATTATCCCTTGCCGACAGCTTCTCCATAAGTGGATTCTCCTGCGGCACAAAACCAATATATTTCTGAAACATCTTCGCATCTGCAAATGCATCTGTGCCATCTATCTTAAGACTTCCTCCATCTGCCTTAAGACTTCCTGCCAGTATCTCCAGAAGAGTAGATTTGCCACAGCCGTTGGCACCGACTATGGCAATATACTCTCCGCTGGCAGCATGAAACGAAGCACCGTTAAGCACTATCGTTTTCCTGCCATATGATTTTCTAATATTTTCCACCTCTATAAACATACATATATCTCCACATTAATTCTGGGCTACTGTATCAAACTGGCTGTAATACAGCTTGTGATAGAATCCGTTCTTAGCCAGTAATTCTTCATGATTACCCTGCTCTATAATATGTCCGTCTTTCATAACAAGAATAACATCCGCAGACTGGATAGTTGAAAGTCTGTGGGCTACAATAAAGCTTGTTCTTCCCTCCATCAGCTTTGCAAATGCATTCTGTATCTTTATCTCTGTTCTTGTATCAATAGAAGATGTAGCCTCATCAAGAATAAGCATTGGCGGCTTTGCAAGCATAATTCTTGTTATACATAAAAGCTGCTTCTGTCCCTGTGAAAGGCTTCCACCATCCTCGCCTATAACTGTGTCGAATCCGTTAGACATTCTCTTGATAAATCCATATGAATGTGCTGCCTTGGCTGCTGCAATAATCTCTTCCTCTGTAGCATCAGGCTTACCCATTACGATATTCTCTCTTATAGTTCCTGACTTGAGCCATGTCTCCTGAAGAACCATACCAAAACCCTGTCTTAAAGACTTTCTGGTCATCTGTCTTATATCAGTTCCTGATACATCAATGCTTCCACTGTTAACATCATAGAATCTCATAAGAAGATTAATAACTGTTGTTTTACCACAGCCTGTAGGTCCTACAATCGCAATTCTCTGTCCCTTCTTGACATGAAGATTGAAGCCCTCAATAAGCTTCTTATCTGGCACATAAGAGAAGCACACATCATTAAGGTCAACTGTTCCATCAACCTCATCAACAACCTTTGCATCTTTTGCATCAGGAATCTCAGGGTCTTCTTCAATAAGTTCAAATATTCTGGCTGCACATGCAAGAGCATTCTGAAGTTCAGTAACAACGCCTGATATCTCGTTAAATGGCTTAGTATACTGGTTAGCATAACTTAAGAAGCTTGATAACTGACCGACTGTTATACCGCCATTGATAGCCGAAAATGCACCAACAATCGCAACACTCGCATATACAAGACTGTTTACGAATCTTGTTGAAGGATTAGTTATAGATGAGAAGAAGATTGCCTTTAAGGAATACTTCTGAAGTCTTTCATTAATCTCATCAAATTTTCTTACCGCCTCATCTTCATATCCGTAAGCCTTAACTACCTTCTGTCCGCCAATCATTTCATCAATAAGTGCTGTCTGCTCGCCTCTTGTCTCAGACTGGAGTTTGAACATGCTGAAGGTCTTCTTGGCAATAAAGCTTGCAACTAAAAACGAAAGTGGCGTGATAACAACAACAGCAAGTGTAATCTTAGCATTGATTGTAATCATAAATATAAGTGTTCCAAGTATAGTCATGACACCTGTAAAGAACTGTGTGAATCCCATAAGCAGACCATCTGCAAACTGGTCAACGTCAGCTATTACACGGCTCACAATCTCACCATATGAATGTCCGTCAATGTACTTGAGTGGAAGCACCTGAATTTTTTCTATAGCCTCATTTCTTATATCTCTTGTTACTTCATATGTGATTCTGTTGTTACATATGTTCATAAGCCACTGTGAAAGTGCTGTAATTCCAACAAATATACCAATTCTTATAAGTATATTCACAATCTTTGCAAAATCCACATTATTCACACCGATAATGCAGTCAATTCCACGGCCTACAAGAATTGGTACATAAAGTGTAGTTGCAACAGTTACTGCTGCCATAATAAGCGATACTATTATAAAAAAGCTGTGCTTCTTAATTCTTTTAAGGAGTTTTACAAATGTTGATTTATTCTTCTTCATTATGCTACACCCCCTTCTGAATCTGCTTTCTTAAACTGTGATTCATATATCTCTTTATAAACCTCACAATTTGCAAGAAGCTCGTCATGTGTTCCCATTCCTGCAACCTGTCCGTCATCTAATACGATAATGAGATCAGCATACATAAGTGATGCCGCTCTCTGTGAAACTATGAACACAGTAGGAGAATTGTTCATTCCCCTTATAGCTTTTCGAAGTGCTGCATCAGTTGCAAAATCAAGAGCTGATGCACTGTCATCAAGAATAAGCACATCCGGCTTTCTTACGATTGCTCTTGCAATAGTAAGTCTCTGTCTCTGGCCACCTGAAAGGTTCTTACCTCCCTGCTCTATAACATAATCCAGACGTCCCTGCTTAGAATCTACGAATTCCTTAGACTGTGAAATCTCAAGTGCTTCATCTATCTGCTCATCAGTAGCACCCTTCTTTCCCATCCACATATTCTCTCTTATAGTACCTTTAAAAAGTACTGCTTTCTGCATGACGATACCGACCTTATTTCTTAAAGCCTCAATATCATAATCTTTAACATTTACACCATCAACAAGTACTTCACCCTGTGTAGCGTCATACAGTCTCGGGATAAGATTAACAAGACTGGATTTACCTGAACCTGTGCCACCTATAACACCGATTGTCTGGCCTTTCATAGCCTTGAAATTAATTCCTTCAACTGAAGATGCACCTGAACCACTGTATGTAAGTGAAACATTCTTAAATTCAACACCTGGCTGTTCTTCCTTAGCTACAGCTTCCTTAACGCTGCCATCTGCCATTCCAGATGTTACATCGAATACAGACTCAATTCTTCCTGCACATGCAAGTGCCTTAGTTATTGTAATGATAAGATTGGCAAGCTTGATAAGTTCAACTAATATCTGTGACATATAATTGTAAAGTGCAACGACCTGTCCCTGTGTAAGCGCACCGGCGTTAACTCTTACTCCACCAATCCATATAAGTGCAATTATTGATACATTTACAACAACATAAGTAAGCGGATTCATAAGTCCTGATATCTTACCAACAAATTTCTGTAATCTGTTAAGGCTTTCGTTATCATTTTTGAAACGCTTAACCTCATCCTGTTCCTTATTGAATGCTCTGATAACTCTCACACCGGTAAGGTTCTCTCTTGTTATTCCAAGAATCTTATCAAGTCCTGACTGTACATTTTTGTACATAGGTCTTGTTGCAAGCATGATACCGAATACGATAAGTGCAAGTACCGGGATTGCTGCAACAAATACAAGTGCTGCCTTCACATCAATAGTAAATGCCATAATCATCGCACCAAATACAATAAATGGTGAACGAAGGAACAGTCGCAGTACCATGTTGATACCATTCTGTACCTGATTAATATCACTTGTCATTCTTGTTACAAGTGTCGATGTACCAAGTGTATCCATCTCTGTGAATGAGAATGTCTGGATATGTGCAAATAAACTGTGTCTCATTCCTGTTGCTGCACCAACTGCAGCCTTGGCACTGAAATACTGTGCTGTGATGGCACATACAAGTCCTATGATTGCAAGAAGTATAAGCATAAAACACATCTGCATAATGTATCCCTTGTCTGCATTAACAATACCCTTATCGATAACTGATGATACTACCAGCGGCACAAACAGCTCAAATATCGCCTCAAGCATCTTAAAAAGCGGTGCCAGAACACATTCCTTTTTGTAATCCTTAAGGAATCTCATAATCATTTTCATAAGAAAACTTCCTCCATTAATTCAGTGACACTAAAGCGTCCATAAGAAACTTATATGAATAACATCTCTTCATGCCAAAGTACTCTCTATAAACTTCATAATTGTAATATGAATGTTCAAACTGTCTTGAATACAAATGTGCTATATCAACGCGCATTGTAAAATCTGGCATACAGCCGGACGCCTGATTAGCTGCTGCCATAATGTCCACTGCAAGTATGCCTATAACCGCATTCTTTGCTTTAAGCAGGATATCGTAATCATTCACTGCATCAAGCATGTATCTATACACATAGTACATTGCAAGCTGCTCATATTCATGTGCAAATGCTTCACTTCCCGCATGGTAAGTTTTCATTACCGCTGCAAGCCCAGAATCATCCGTCAGCCCGTCTAGGAACCGTCTTACTCTCGCCACATGAATATTCCAGTCAGGATTGATTACCTCCATTCCTTTAAAGTCATCAAAGAAATGTCTCAATCCCTTTATCAGCCTTTTGCCATGCAGCTTCTCATCCCGGCTTTTTAGTCTGTCAAGCAGCTCCTCTCTGTAATCAGCTCCACAGAACCGCTTTGCAACACCAGCTATAAGCTCGTCCCTTTCAGCATCAAGATGCTTCTGGATACGCTTTGCATAATCAAGATAGAGCATCAGTCTCTCAAATATACTTATATCCCTGTCTGATATTATTCCAAAAGCCACTATTCTTGCCTGCCGAAGATGCATATATGTATATGCATCTATATCATTAGGCTCCAGCGTAAGACTGTTATCCTCAACCGTATCAAATGTAAGTTCATCTTTATATGAAAACATCAGCTCACCAGCCGTCTTACACGAGGGGGCTATGCCAATTTCTCTTATATTGCCATAATCGTTAATAAATCTTGGAAACTCTGCACATGTTTCACACAGCTTATCCTCTCCAAGTTCTATATATAAATCGCACAGATTATCATCAGTAAGAAAAGGACATCGTCCTCCTTCTTGCAGTGTAAATGTACATTCTCCGTCCTGGGATGGTACCATTACACTCTTCAGGCGCTTTCCAAAAGCACCTTTAACTGTTTTATAATATTTGTAAGAATCCTTATCAACATCGACATCCCACCCGGCACAGCATGTATCTGTACAGGCTCCCGCAATGCATCTGAAATCCTTATAATAATGTGGTGTCATTACCTTCATTTTATTATCTCCCGCATATAAACCGGCATGTTAAGTGCATCTGTTAACTACGCAAAAATTGTCTGCCACACCTTATTAGTGCAGCAGACACATTTACATGTACATATTATTATAATTACTGTTCTTTTTCTTGTCTACAATATACTTATACACTGTGACACACGCAAGAATAATCATAAGCCCCTCTGCTGCCATGTATGTATAGAACAGATATGGCTGTCTTAACGCTGACACAAGAAGCGGTGAGCTGACTGCAAAATCATACATCCCCGTATCACCTATATATTTAGACATAACAACCGTACTCATGATTGTTATATTAGGAAAAGACATATTACTAAGCACAAGTGCCACAATCAGCACCGTATTGCGTATCAGAAAAAATGTCCTGCTCACCTTAGCTTTACTAAGACAGCTCATAACAATGCCTCCAATTATACATACAAGAAATAAAAGAAACATCATATACATCTCAGAAGCTGCAAATGCAGACACTTCTGTTGTCGCAGTCTCATATCCTGTAAGCAGTGCAAAGAACCCAAATATAGAGCGGCCACCCATAATACATGCCGCCACAACAAATAATAATAGTAAAAAATTCCTTCTGTTTAGCTTCCTGTTATCCATAATTCCTCCATTTGCATTATTATCGCAATTATGGAGACAGATTTCAATAAATATTTTCGCAAACTTCATATTTTATTGTCACCCGCCTCCACTCACCCCTCAGGCACGCACTGGTCCGCAGGGGTTGGAACGATTCGTTAGAATTGCGTTAATTTATCAGGTGGTGCTTTTGGCTTAATGTTTGTGTCCATTCGCAGATGAACATTTCTGGCATTATGTCCGCCTGTGGCATACGCCCTCAAGGATTGCTGCACTTAGTGGGAGTAAATGCCGCTATCTACAAAGCTTATTACGGTGTGCTAAATCAAACGTGCTCCGCTTGAACGTGCTTTAGCACACCGCCCTTATGTATATAGCGGCATTAACTCCCACACAGTTCGCAATATATCGGGCGTAGGTCACAGGCGGACATAATGACGGAAGTGTACAGATGTCGAATGAACACAAACAATAGAAAAAGCCAAAAGCACCACCTGCTAAATTAGCAATTCTTAACGTGTTCCAGACCCCTGTGGACCAGTGCATGCCTGAGGGGTGGGTGGAGGCGGGTGGCTTATTAATATAAAGTTTGTGTCTATATAAACTTACTCCGCCACTTAATTGCCTCATCCCTATACGCAATTGCCGTCTCCATAAGTTCATTATACTGTGCCTTTACACTTTCTATTGTTGCCTCAAGCTGGCTTATTGTCTGTATTGCCTGTCTGTTTTCCTGCATATATGTATTAAGCTGGTTTTCGTACTCTGATATTTTCTGTTCATTCTGCATCAGCATGTCTGTATCCTGACATTTAATGAATTTCCCATCTGATGTTATTTCGTAGAAACTGTCTACATACAAAAATGCTTTTCCCTGCATTCCAAACACTTCATACATATCAACATTTTCACAATCAACAGGAATATTAAGACTGTCACCTTCTTCCAGTGGGTAGACAGCTCGCAGCGACAGTCTGTCCGTAAGCGGGTTTGTCACCATATAAAACAGCATTAACCTGTCTTTATTTACTACAAGCTGTGGACAGTGCATATCTGGGTTCTCGCTGCTTTTCACACGAAAAAGTGCTTCGTTGTTCATCACATTTTTAACAAGAATATCTCCGTTCTGGTTCTGATATGCATAATATATTGTGTCTCCCAACACTACATCTGAAAGTCCGTCCAAAAAGTCTGACACAAGCATTATCGGGCGTTCTATACCGTCTATGTACGCCGTTCTCAAAAATATATATCGTGATATGCTATAGATTATAAGCCGTCTGTCACTGCCTGCCGTGTATACATTTGCCATAAAAGGACACTCCCGTTTTTATATTATTATATGGTCACGCGAATGTAGATAGAACATATAATGTAGTAAAGAAACGAAGAAGGAAAAGATAATGGCTAAATGTAAATGCAGCAAATGTGGTTCTACCCGCATTGTAAGCAATATCGTGCAGAACATGCCTAATGGCTGCTTTGATGTATGCACGAACCCGATATGCGGTTCCCCCGATGAACTCAGTATTCTTGCCCCTCTTATCTATGATGAGATAGGTATTAATCTGTGTACCACATTCGCTGTCGGCACAGATATTTCAACGACTTATCCAACAGCTACCAACGCATCAGTCAGTGTTATAGATATAGCCTACACTTATGGTGATGAAAATGTTGAAATCACCCAGATAGCCGGAAGGCCTAACTGCTACTCTGTGAAACTTGCCAACCTTACTGTAACATTTGCAATAACGCTTTATGATGAGTCATGCAGAGCATTAGCAACTCTTACCCCAACGGCAGTCTACCTTCCTAACTCAACTACTGCTGCAACTTATGATGAAGATACCAATCCGACATCTGTCACCCTTGAAATATTCGCTCCTTACGGAGTTTCCTACAACTCGAATAACGCAACTCCACCTGTTTATACGCCTGCACTTAACAGTATAGGTTTCTTGTCATCTGCCAATGTTGTAACCCAGGGACTCAACCTTTATGCAATACCTAAGCTTTTAGGTCTTGATACTACAGATGACGAGGTTACTGTAGGTCTCACTCTCATCTTACAGAGCCTTTACTTCTGTGGATACCGCGTAACAAGTGCCGGCAGAATCTCAACGCCTAAGGGAAGCATTGTTTCCGGTGAAGAATCTGACTGCATCAAGTTTGTTTGCGGAAACCTCTTAGACAGAGCCATCAAGCCTCTCGATTTAAGTCCACCTTCATGCGAAGGTAACTTAAAAAAAGACTGCAAGAAGCCTTGCATGAATGACTGCACCGACACTCTTAATACTAACAGCACAGCCTGCCAGAGCGCATGTAATAATGGCAATAACAGCCAGACTTCCTCTGGTGCCTGCACCGGACCTTGCAATGGCATATGCAGCAAGACTAACTAATAACCTCAATCTGTGGGAACAGACGCCTGCCTGGCGGCTGTTTCCATGTACATATTTTCTTCTTTTGGACTTCCTCTGTGCATTCCTCTGCTTCAACGTCCAATCCACCACGCCGCTTCGTTCCTTTTGGACTTTCTCCGTGCATTCCTCCGCTTCAACGTCCAATCCACCACGCCGCTTCTTCCCTTTTGGACTTCCTCTGTGCATTCCTCTGCTTCAACATCCAATCCTAATCTGTACGCTCACATTTTCTTCCATCGCAAATATTTTAATTGCTAATTTCCCTACTATGTGTGTATAATTAATGAAATATATTATATTGAACTGTTGTATACACAGTCGCAAAGTGAATATATTTAGCTGTGGATGCTCTTCGGAGTAGCCGGCACTTGGTAAACCGCAAGCGGCTTTTGAAGAAAGCCTAATTGCGGTGAACTTAGTGTCCGTTACTAGCGACAAGAAGCGAAAGCGTGCTCCACAGCTAAATATATTCACTTTGCAGCGTCCGTATACACCACAGTTCGCATGGAAAGGAGTTACTAATGAATTTTAAAAAGTACAGGTCGAGATTCCTTTTGGTTTTTGCGACCCTCACTCTCTTGTTCTCTTCTGTTCTTCTTACTTCATGTCAGGGCAAGAAGATTAAGAACACTGTATTTTCTGTAGATGATCTTGCAGGCAAGACTATTGGTGTTCAGTTAGGAACAACTGGTGATACTCTCGTAAGTGATTACGAAACTGACGGTTCTGGCACAACAGTATCAAGATACAACAAAGGTTCTGATGCTATACAGGCTTTAAAGCAGGGTAAAGCTGATGCTGTTGTTATTGATGAACAGCCTGCTTTAGCATTTGTTAAAGCTAATCCAGACCTTACAATTCTTGAAGAAGAATTTGCAAATGAGGATTATGCCATCTGTGTTGCTAAGGGCAATTCCCTTACTGCAAAGCTCAATGAGGCTATTGAAGTACTTATGGCAGATGGAACTATCCAGAAGCTTATTGACGATTATGTTGGCGATAATGCTACATTTTCAGGTTACAAATCACCAGACGGTATAAGCCGTACTAATGGAACTCTTGTTATGGCTACAAATGCTTACTTCAAGCCATACGAGTACTATGAAGGGGGTTCTATTATTGGTATTGACGCTGATATTGCACAGGCTATTGCTGATTACCTCGGAATGAATTTAAAAATTGAGGATATGGAATTTGATTCAATTATCACTGCCGTATCTTCTGGTAAAGCTGATTTCGGTATGGCTGGTATGACAGTTACTGATGAGCGTAAGAAAAATATCGATTTCACAACTACTTATACAACTTCTAAGCAGGTTATTATTGTCCGTGACGACAATGCTTCTGCATCAGGCATGAGTTTTGCTGAGAAGTTCAAGACAGACTTCATCAAAGAAGCAAGATACACTTATCTTCTAAAGGGTCTGTTAAACACAGTAATTATTGCATTCTTTGCAGCACTTATGGGTGTTGTTATTGGTTTCCTTATTGCAGTTGTCCGTTCTAACCATGATAAGACAGGACACATGAAGGTTCTTAACTTCATTTGCAACATTTATCTTACTGTAATCAGAGGAACACCAACTATGGTACAGCTGCTTATTATCTACTATGTAATATTCAGTTCTGTACATATTGACAAGCTTATTGTTGCGATACTTGCATTTGGTATCAACTCAGGTGCTTATGTTGCCGAAATATTCCGTTCAGGTATTATGTCTATTGATAACGGACAGTTTGAAGCAGCACGAAGCCTTGGTCTTTCTTATAAAACAACTATGATAAGTGTTATTCTTCCACAGGCATTCAAGAATGTTCTCCCAGCACTTGCTAATGAGTTCATTGTTCTGTTAAAGGAAACATCTATCAGCGGTTATATCGGTCTTAACGACCTTACAAGAGGCGGCGATATTATCCGAAGCATAACTTATGATCCAATGCTTCCACTTATTGGTGTTGCCATCATCTACCTTGTAATGGTTATGGGACTTTCACAGCTTGTTAAGAAACTTGAGAGGAGGTTAAGAAACAATGAGCGATAATACTAACGAAATCATACTTGAAGTTAAGGATTTGAAGAAATCTTTTGGCGATCATGTTGTATTAGAATCAATCAATACAACAGTCCGCAAAGGAGAGGTTATTGCAATTATCGGACCATCTGGCTGCGGTAAATCAACATTTTTGCGTTCACTTAACCTTCTTGAAACTCCTACAGAAGGTCATGTATTATTCCATGAGCAGGATCTTACAGATAAGAGTGTAAATGTGGATGAATTAAGAGAGAAGATTGGAATGGTGTTCCAGCATTTTAACCTTTTCCCTAATATGACTATAAGAAGAAACATAACTCTTGCTCCTACTAAGCTGGGACTTATGAGTAAGGAAGAAGCTGATAAGAAAGCTGATGAGCTTCTTGCAAGAGTGGGACTTTCTGACAAAGCCGATGCTTATCCTAACCAGTTAAGTGGTGGTCAGAAGCAGCGAGTTGCTATTGCAAGAGCACTCGCAATGAATCCTGAGATAATGCTTTTCGACGAGCCGACATCCGCACTTGATCCTGAAATGGTTGGTGAGGTTCTCGCAATCATGAAGGAACTTGCTGCATCAGGAATGACAATGATTGTCGTAACTCATGAGATGGGATTTGCAAAAGAAGTTGCCAACAGATGCATGTTCTTCTATGATGGAGTCATCAATGAAGAGGGGGCTCCGGAAGAATTCTTTGGCAATCCTAAGAGTGAGCGATTGAAGGATTTCTTGTCGAAGGTGCTTTAATTAGTACAGTGAGGGAGTCGCTTGGGTGTATGTTTATGTTGCATGCTCTCATGGATTCCTCGCCTAGTGAAAGTAAATAACGCCATCTGCAAAGTCTATTACTATGCATGAAATCAAACGCGCTTCGCTTGAACGAGATTTCATGCACAGACCTTCTGCAGATGGCGTTATTAACATTCACACGACTCGTCATAAATCGAGCACACAACTTAAACATACACCAAAGCGACACCACCCCGCACTCAGAATGCAATGCCGCAGGCGAGCATTCGTCTGGAGGCTGACTACTTGGTGAAGAAGAAGTCAGCCGTACAGTGTACTGTTGGAGGGTGTGAGATGTCCTTAGGTGTATGCCCGAATATTCTTATGTCGTGTGAAAGTTAATGCCGCAATCTGCTAAAGGTTGGGACTTGTAATCTCGTTCAAGCGAAGCGCGTTTGATTACAAGTCCCATTATAAACTTAGCAGGTTGCGGCATTTAGTTTCACTAGACATAAGTATCCTGAGGGCAGATGCCTAAGGACATCTCACACACACCACAGCACACTGTACGGTGTCCGGCCTATCAAGCCTCCTTCGAGTAGTCAACCTTCAAAAGACACAGCCCCTTCGCCGGCGCAGTTGCACCTGCAAGACTTCTGTTTCGTGCCTCTAAAAGTTCATACATACTCTCTGGTGTTCTCTTTCCCTGTCCAACTTCAAGAAGTGTACCACTTAATATTCTTACCATATACTGTAGGAATCCACTTCCATGATATGTAAGATTAAGGAACGAGCCCTTTAAAGAAACATCTATTGAATATATCTCACGGACTGTCGATTTCTTCATCTTGGGATTACCACAAAATGATGCAAAATCATGTTCTCCAGTAAGTATGTCTGCTGCCCTCTTCATGGCTTCAACATCCAGCTTACCCTCAATTATGTTGACATATTTTCTGTTAAATACAGGCTTCTTATCCCCAACATAACATGTATAGCAATAAGTTTTCCCCTGCGCATTGTAACGGCTGTGGAATCTGTCAGATGCAACACGGACCTCCTGCACACAGATATCTTCTGGAAGATATCTGTTCATATAATCGCATATCTCATCTTCCTTCATCTTAGTTTCCATATGTACATTGGCAACCATTCCTTTTGCATGCACTCCGGCATCTGTTCTTCCTGCACCTATAACCTCAACATCAGTTCCTGTCATGGCAGAAAGCACTGATTCTAACTTGCCCTGAATTGTCATATCTGTAGTTGGCTGATGTTCCCAACCATAATACCTTGTACCATCATAAGTTATTATCATCTTATAATTCTTCATTCATATCTCCCATTCATTCTTCTGATTTGAACCCACATAATTTCATACAATTAACATCTGTAATCTCATCTCGCAAAATACTGTCCATAAATACTTTTATATCATCTTGCCAGATTCTGCTTCATACCATCGAGAAAATCATATATTTCATCCATAAACACCTTGCCATAGCGCTCATATTTATTCTCACCGACACCGCTTACTGACAGCATTTCTTCCTCATTAAACGGAACTTTAAGGCACATATCTATAAGCGTTCTGTCTGAAAATATTACATATGGCGGAACTCCTACTGAAACAGCTATCTGTTTTCTTAACTCACGCAGTCTGTTAAACAACATAACACCTCTGTCATTAAGTGCATCCTCCGGCTTCTTTGACTTGGGCGTTGCATATGCTGACTTTGCAGCAGCGGCAGAACGCTTCATTCTGTCTGCCACCATTGCAGCATTCCTTGATACAGGTGCACTGAAACGGTTTCCCGGATACATATAAGCCTCATCTGCTTCCCGTTCTGCCTCATCAATAACGCAGTTAGAACAGTTATGGCAGTTGTATTTTCCACCCTTTGGATTGTCTGGTCTTTCTCCAAAATATTTAAGTATATACTCTCTTAAGCAGCCTGTTGTCTTGCAGTAATCGACCATTGCATTAAGCCTTCTTTTATCAAGAATCATAAGACGTGCCTGTTCTTCTGCATCCATATCAGGATTAGGCTCTCTATGTTCTATGAAAAACTTATTTATCATAATATCCTGCGGAGAATACAGCAATACGCATTCTGAATCCTCTCCATCTCTTCCGGCACGTCCAGCCTCCTGATAATAATTCTCTATACACTGCGGCATATTATAATGAATTACAAATCTTACATTTGACTTGTCAATTCCCATTCCAAATGCATTAGTTGCAACAACAACTGGCTTGATATCATATATAAATGAATCCTGATTTTCTTTTCTTTCTTCTGCTGAGAGACCCGCATGATACTTAGTCACAGAAAGTCCGTTAGCATTAAGCATGTCATAGACTTTTTCAACATTTTTTCTTGTAGCACAGTATATAATCCCACTATCCTGTCTGTGGCTTACAAGGTAATCAAGTATATATGAATCCTTGTCCTTAATATGCTTAACCTTGAATGTCAGATTGCTTCTGTCAAAACCTGTCGTGAGTATTACAGGTCTTTCGAGTGAAAGAATCTGCAATATATCATCTCTTACTTTGCTTGTCGCTGTAGCTGTAAACGCGCTTATTATTGGACGCCTTGCCAGTTTCTTAACAAACGACAATATATTCAGATAACTTGGTCTGAAATCCTGTCCCCACTGTGATATACAGTGAGCTTCATCTACGGTAATCATAGATATCTCTACATGTGTGGCAAAATCAAGAAACCCCCATGTTTCCAGCCTTTCAGGTGCAACATATATAATTTTATACCGTCCCTGCTTTGCAAATGCGAGTGCCTTAGCTATCTGGTTATCTGTCAGTGAACTATTAATATAAGCTGCATGTACCCCAGCCTGATTAAGCGCTCCAACCTGATCCTTCATAAGTGATATAAGTGGAGATACAACAAGAGTAATGCCAGACATTAACAATGCCGGCACCTGATAACATAATGATTTTCCCGCACCTGTAGGCATAATTCCTAACACATCCTGCCCTGCAAGAATAGCATCAACCAACTTTTCCTGACCCGGACGAAATGAATCATACCCAAAATAATGCTTTAATATTCCGTATTTATCCATATATCAGTCTCTTTTCAATTTTCTCTTACTCTCATACATTTTCTTATCAGCTCTGCTTCTCGTATCTTCAAAGTTCTTATCTGTCTTTATATCATATTCGGCATAACCACATGCAATCTGCACATTAAGGTCTTTGATTCCAAGTTCCTTTTCTGCATACTTTTCAAGTTCCCTTAGCTGCTTCACATGTCTTCCAATATCAAAGCTTTTTTGCTTCTGATTAATTACAGTACAGAATTCATCCCCACCTATGCGATAACATTTACCATGTCTGCCAAATATCTCTTTAATAATTCTGGCTGATGCCTGTATATAGGCATCTCCTGCTGCATGCCCCAGATTATCATTACACCACTTAAGGTTATTAAGGTCAAATGTCACTATAGAATACCCTTCATAATCAGAAGTTTCCTGTTCCCACTCCTCAAATGCAGAGCGATTATAAACCCCTGTCATAGTATCAGTTACAGCCATCTCTTTGTAGAAATCCACCTTCTGGCCTTCTTTAATCTTCTCAAATGCTTCTGATATGCTCTCATAACCAAGCACAATAATAAATATAAGAATACCCAGTTTCCCTATAAGGTCTGTCTGCTGCATTTCCTTATAATATGCAATAAGATCAACAATCATAGAAATTCCAAGTGCAGCCGCACCAATAATATTAGCCTTTACTTTCTTGTCAAAGCCTTTAACCCATACTCTTTTAATAAGAACTGTACAGAAATATACAAGTGACATAACAAGCATCATATGTATAATGTACACGCTGTTCTTAAACTCCCACACACCTGTCATATGACATACAAGCAGTATTACAGCTATTGCAGCATATATGGCACACAAGATATTATTCACAGCACTTTTCCCTATCTGGAAAAAATTCTTCTCAGCCTGCGTAAAAGGAATAGGTATCATCATAAGCAGTATATACCCTATCAGTGAACCTATCTTCCTGTCCTCCACAAGAATTGTTGCAATATCAGTCTCATTAAGAGCCCATACACCTATAATCATTGCAAATATACCAAAATAAAACAGTGCTTGTGTCTGTGCAATCCTCTTTCTACAGAAAATCCATAATATAATCATAGCAAATCCAACTATTATTATAAACGAACTAAGTACTGCTGATGGTAAAGATTTCGCAATAAGCTCTTTTACAAGTTTTGTCTCGTCGCCATATTCAAATGTTGTTCCTCTTATCTTATGACCAGCATATACATTAGTAAGCCTTACAGTTATATCTGTTGTATATGGCGGAAGGTTCACAATCGTATAATTAGTTCCAGTGGTTGTTCCATATATAGAACTATGCGCTTTTATATAATATATGAGTCTTCCACCTGCATACACTTCTACTTCCTGATGCCTGCTTACAAATGCAAGTGCATTATTATTTCCTGCACCTGCTCTAATCTTCACATAATATTCAATTGTGTCATCTCCAATATATCTTGTATCCTCTGGTTTAACTACGACACTCGTTCTTTTATCTGCCGGTGTCACTTCATCTACAGTGCTGAATATAAATCCTGAAGCCATAAAAAGCAGAAATCCTAATAAAAATATACAGTAAAAAATCCTGTTAATTAATTTAATTCTTTTCATAAAAAAAGCCTTTCAGCCGTACTATAGTGTTATCCGTAATGAATCTAACCCTATAATACAGTAGAATGGCTTTATTTTCAAATTATTTTTTGTTGTTCTGTATTTTGTACACTATTCGCAAAGTTTTAAAACTGCATAGCACTACAAGTTACTATTATATACTTTTAGCAAGTTCAGTTGGATTCTCTGAAAACTTCAAAGCTACATCCCTTGAAATAACTCTTGTCTTAACAAGATTAGCAAGCGAATAATTCATTGTGTGCATACCTGTCTGCATATTTGACTGAAGAACGGTCTGAATCTGATTAGTCTTCTTCTCTTTAATAAGATTAGATACTGCTGTATTATTAAGCATAATCTCTGTTGCAGCAATTCGTCCTTCCTGCTCTGCACGAGGTACAAGTGTCTGTGTTATAACTCCAGTTAATACAGATGCAATCTGTATTATAAGTGCAGACTGCGCCTCAATAGGGCATGCACTGATTATACGCTCAACTGTCTGTGTAGCGCTTCTTGTATGAAGTGTTGATAATACAAGATGTCCTGTTTCAGCAGCTGTAATTGCTGCATTGATAGTCTCATAATCTCTCATCTCTCCTACAAGAATAACATCCGGGTCTTCACGAAGTGCTGAACGAAGTGCTGTCGCAAAATCAGGTACATCTCTTCCTACCTGTCTCTGATGTATCATAGATTTCTTAAACCCATATACATACTCTATAGGATCTTCTACTGTTATAATATGTCTTGACATATTGTTGTTAATATAATCAATCATAGCTGCAAGTGTTGTAGACTTACCACTTCCTGTAGGACCTGTTACAAGAATAAGACCAGACCTTTTCTCAACAAGCTTAGAAAAAAGTTTTCCTGAATGTCCCAATTCTTCAAACGACGGTATAACAGAATCCAGAAGACGGATACTTGCTGCAAGATTTCTTCTCTGATGATATATATTAATTCTTAATCGTCCACCAGACTCATCAGTAGATGCCACATCAATATCTTTTCCTGCCTGAACATTCTGTATATCTTCATCACCAAGAATTGAGAATATCATATCTTCTGTTTCTTCTATCGAAGGTGTTATATCAAGAAGCTCAAGTTCACCATATTTTCTTACTGCAACCGCTTCTCCTGCAGTAATATGCAGATCTGAACACCTGTTATCTCTTGCGTATTTAATTAATTCTTTTAATTCCATGTTCCCCTCCCATACATTTTGTTCATTAGTATGAACCACAATAAAATACTACCATAATAAAAATGCATATTCAATCACACTTTTATCCCATTTTTCTTACATATATCATTAAGGCAGCATCTTTCACAGTGTGGCATAGTACGCGCCGTACATACCTCTCTTCCGTGGTCTACAAACCGATGGCATAATCCACTTCCTTCTTCTGGCGGGACTATCTTCCACAATGCCATCTCAACCTTCTTAGGCTCTTTCTCGTCTTTTACAAGACCTATTCTGTTACAAAGCCTTATACAGTGTGTATCTGTAACAATTGCCGGCTTTCCGAACACATCACCCATAATAAGATTGGCACTCTTCCTTCCAACTCCAGGAAGCTTTAATAATTGTTCCATGCTGTCAGGAACTTTATCATTATACTGTTCATGAAGCATGCGCATACATGCACATATATCCCTTGCCTTGCTTTTTCCAAGACCGCAAGGTCTTATAATCTTTTCAATCTCTTCTGGATATGCTGCAGCAAGTGATGCTATATCAGGATATTTCTCATACAGCCCCTTAACCACAACATTTACTCTTGCATCAGTGCATTGTGCCGCAAGTCTTACGCTTACAAGCAGTTTCCAGGCATCATCGTAATCAAGACTGCACTCCGAATCCGGATATTCTGCCTTTAATCTTCTTATAACCTCTAAAGCAAGTTCTTTCTTAGTCATAGATTACGCATCTTTCTTCTTATAATTAGTAATTCCGAATATTGCAAGAAGCAATACACACGCAAATATCATCCAGCCAACAAGATAACCTGTTCCCTTTGGTTTAAATGTATCATAATAACCCTTAAGGTATACAACTACTATAATAGCCGGAAGTATATAACTCATATAGAATCTTAACCATTCAGGAAGCTTAGGACCTTTTCCTTCATTAGCTTCTTTTCTGAAGCCTTCCCAGCCCCAGCCGTTCTTCTTAGTACAGAATAATACAAATATCATGCTTCCAAGAGGAAGTAGATTATATGAAACAAGGAAATCCTCCAGATCCATAATTGAACTTCCTGGACCAATAGGCTGGAAAGCTGCAAGCTTGTTAAAGCCTAATACAGCAGGAAGTGAAAGCAGTATCATGAATATAACATTACCTGCAACAACCTTTTTCCTTGAAAATCCCTTAAGGTCTATATAAAAAGCAATAATGTTCTCAAACACAGCAATTACAGTTGATAATGCTGCAAATGACATGAATACAAAGAATGCTGTTCCCCATATTCTTCCTCCCGCCATATGATTAAATATGTTAGGTAGTGTTATAAATAAAAGTGATGGACCGGCACCAGGAGCAACACCATATGCAAAGCATGCAGGAATAATTATGAATCCTGCCATAAGAGCAACAAATGTATCAAGCAGAATGATATTAACAGCCTCTCCACCTATTGTTCTGTCTTTCTTTAAGTAGCTTCCGAATATCTCCATTGCACCAATACCTACACTAAGTGTAAAGAATGCATGTGTCATGGCATCAAATATAACCGGTCCTAAACCTCTTGATTTAATAGCATCAAGATTAGGCACCATATAGAATTTAACACCTTCTGATGCATTAGGAAGTACAAGTGAATGAACTGCCAGTACCACAATAAGGATAAGAAGAAGTGCCATCATAACCTTAGTAATCTTCTCAACGCCCTTCTGTAATCCTAATACACATACACCAAACGAAAGTAAAACTGCAACAATCATCCAGATTGTCATTGTACCAGGCTGTGAAAGCATAGTTCCAAATGCTCCTGAAACCTCATCTGGTTCTAAACCTGCTAACGAACCACTTGCCTCACGCCATGCATAATAAAGCATCCATCCTGCAACCATAGTATAGAAAGCCATTAATATGTAGCTTCCTAATATCGATACCCATTTGAAATGATGCCATTTACTTCCCTTAGTCTCCAGTTCTTCAAATGCCCTTGCAGCACCTTTACCGCTTCCTCGTCCTACTGTGAACTCCGCACACATAATAGGAAATCCAAGAATTGCAAGAAATACAAGATAGATAAGCACGAATGCCGCACCACCATTTTCCCCGCATATGTATGGAAATTTCCACACATTACCAAGTCCCACCGCACAGCCAGCAGACACTAAGATAAAGCCGAGTCGCGAGCCGAATTTTTCTCTCTCTTTCAAAATAAAACCTCCATAGTTAATATATTTACATTAATTAAGATTGTATCATATATTACTATATTTTCACAGCCAATTATTTCATACTCTCACTGACTTCTGATGTAATAGTCTGACCGCCCTGTTCATTCCATTCTTTTACAAATGTATCAAAGTAAGATATATCTTCTTCTCCACTTATAATCTTTAAATATGCCTCTTTTTCTTTAGCCTTAAGTCTCCACCAATGGCTCTTCATTGTGTCTGTGGTCTTAAAATAAAGCGAATCAACTACCTTTATATTATCCTGTGCAATCAGACTGCATGCCTTAATTCTTGACATATACGCTGCCCATTGTGTACTTGTTTTGTTAGCATTCTTGATATACTCACTACACGCATCATAAAATGAACGTTCAAGAAGTTCCAGACTGTCAGGATTCTTTCTTCCTGAAATTGTGGCATCTATATTCCTGTAACATATTGAAAGTGCATTATTATAATCAACATTTATTGATAAAGGTCTTGCCGTAGGTTCAACATTAAGCTGATAGTAATTCTTGAATTCTTCTGAGTCTGTACAGTCAAATCTTACCTTATCAAACATGACACTTATCATCTTGGCTGCAATCTCAGGATGTTCATAGCCCTTTCTTACAACAACATATTTGTAACACGGGTTCTGGCTGTGATAACTCGTTGTCCCATCCGAATCCGTTGCTATTAAATATGGCTGCCAGTCTGCATCCGGATTCCTGCTTACTGCATTAGCAAGCGGATTATTCGGTGCCCACCATGGTCCAAAAAACGAGCCACACAGACCATTCTCTATTAGCTCACATATATTGGTTGATGTTCTCAGAAGAAAATCATTATCTATAACCCCCTGATTATACAGACTGTTTATATACGAAAGTGCTTCTTTTGCCTCATCTGTAACCGAACCATATACAATCTCACCATCATCGTTCATTATCCACTGCTTTGGATACGCTCCAAAGCAGGCAAATATTATATCCAGCAGAAATTCACTGCTGTAACCACATTCACCTGTCACATCTGTATCCACTGCAAGCCCCACTGTATTAGGTTTTCCGGACGCATCCACGCCATTATTTCCAGGGTCTTCTGATATAAAATGCTTCACTATATTAACAACATCATCAATAGTGTGTGGCTCTGACAATCCAAGCTTATCCATCCAGTCTTTTCTTAACCACACAAGATTAGGTCCATCTGTTATATTAGTCTCCGGCAGTGCCATTATCTTTCCATCATATGTAACCATATCCTTAAGTGAATCGCCATAGCTTTCATACATTTTCCTGATTCTGTCACTTATACAGTTATTGTAGCTTTCTGTAAGGTCCTCTATAAGTCCTGCTTCCACTAACTGTTCAACCTCATCCTGACTTGATACAACCATAATATCCGGAAGGCTTCCCATTGAGATTACCATTGAAACATTAGTGTCATACTGACTGTCGTTTGCTTCAAATACGTCGACATTCTGCACATTTATCACAGACTTAATATAGCGTGTGTACGCATTGTCCGTATAAGTGTCATTCTCCGGCATATTGGAATTATTAACACTTGTCATCTTTCCAAGTGTATATTCTATAGTCTCCGGGTAAGCCCCGAATGGAGTTGTTCTCGCTTCTTCCATTCTCGCATTGTATTCTTCATTATCATTAGACGCAAAACCAGCCGGGCTTTTACACCCGGCTAATATAAGCATTATTCCTGTGACACCAAATGCCACACATTTTTTTAATGTTTGCTTTAATCTATTCATATATCTAACCCTTCACTGCACCTGTCATGCTTTCATTATAACATCTTTGCATTATCATAAACAAGGCTGCAATTGGAATTGATATAAGAACTGCTCCTGCTGCAAATCTTGTGTACCATACATCAACATACTCCTTTTCAAGCATCTGCCACAAGCCGATTGCAACAGTATAATACTTCGCATTTGCCCTGCAGATTACTCTTGCAAATATGAAATCTACCCAAGGTGCTATGAATGATGTAAGTATTGTATACACTATAATTGGTTTACTGAGAGGTATTGTTATCTTAGTAAATACCTGCCACTTCGTTGCTCCATCTATCATAGCAGCCTCATCTATTGTCTTAGGGATAGTATCAAAGAATCCCTTTGCAATGTAAAACTGTATTCCTGATGATGCTGAATATACAAGCACAAGCGCAACTCTTATCATTGCTCCTTCTGAAAGTCCTACTGCTTTAAGTATATAATATACGGCAACCATCGCCATAAATGCAGGGAAAAGTCCAAGTATCATTGCGATATTCATCATTGCTTTTCTCATCTTAAACTTAAGCCTTGACATACAGTAGGCTACTGACAGTACAAAAAATGTTGATATAATACATGAGAATACTGCTACTATCAGAGTATTGGTAAACATTCGTGGAAAATTAAGTATTCCTGTATCTGTAAAAAGCTTTACATAATTATCAAGTGAATACTGCTTTGGGAAGAAGGAGCTTGTATAAGCACCCTTCTGAGCCCTGAAGCTTGTGAGGAGTATCCAGAAAAGAGGACTTACCCACACTATCGCTAATATTGTAAGCACTGTATGTGCCAGTATATTTTTAATAGTCTTTTTCTTTTTCACTGGAATCCCTCCTCATCTTTATACGCTTTCGTTCTTCTGTATACAAGCAGTGAACCAATTGCTAAGAATATGAATGTCATAATACCGATAACAGCACCAAGATTATAATACTGATAATCTATTGTCATCTTGTACAGCCATGTTACCAGAAGGTCTGTCTTTCCTGCCGTTGCACCTGCCATAACCGGATCTCCCTTAGTCAGCAGATAAACAATGTTAAAGTTGTTAATATTAGCAGTAAATGTAGTGATAAGATATGGTGCCGTTACAAATAACATATATGGCATTGTTATCTTAATAAACTTGACAAATCCATTAGCTCCATCTACATCTGCTGCCTCATACAACTCCATAGGTATATTCTGTAATATACCTGTAACCTGCAGAATAGTATATGGAATACCTATCCACAGATTTACCACGATTACTGTGATTCTTGCCCAAGTCGCATTTGTAAAGAATGGCAGTGATTTTGTTATCCATCCTGCATTCTTTAAAACAACATTTACAATTCCATCCTGTGCCAGCATGCTTCTGACAATAAGAAGTGAAACAAACTGTGGAATTGCGATTGAAAGTATAAATATAAATCTCCAGAAGGCCTTGAATTTCGTACCTTTTCTGTTGATAAGCAGTGCAACAAGTATTCCGAATATGTAATTAAGAAATGTTGCAAATATTGCCCACACTATAGTCCAGCCAAATACTGACCAGAAAGACTGTCCTATCATGCTTCCTGAATCGAATATCTGCTTGAAATTCTCAAGTCCTACCCAGTCGAAAAGCACCAGATGGCTGTCAACCTTACTATAATTAGTGAATGCCATGCTTATCATGAAAATAAGCGGAAGTATTGTGAATATAAGCACACCTGATACTGGAAGTGTAAGCAGCAGCTTATGAAGATTCTCATTAAACAGCGACTTCACGTCTTCTGCAAATGTGTTTATATGCTTTCCTTTTTCCTTTAACAGCTCCAGCTTATATGAGCTTTTTACAGCACTAGCTGCAACTATTATATAAGCTATAATAATGAATATTGTTGCTATTCCATACAGAAGTATAAGAAGTGAATTATCACCTGCAACATACTCATATATTCCAAGCTTCTCATTCCAGACCTCCTGCTGCGGTCTGCTTCCAAGACCTGGAAGCATCGCAAGGCAGTTAATTCCATTCATAATCATAAAGCATACAAAGGCTGCTTCTATAGCTATATACATAATTCCCTTTATAATCTGCTTTCCTACAAGATTACCAAGTCCTGGAATCAGAATGCTTAACTTCGTAAATATATTTCCTTTTCTAAATGATTCAGTGAACTTAACTGCCATTATGCGCCACTCCTTTCAGCATTTAATCCCCATCAATTATTTTGCGATTGATGTATTAATCTGCTTATAGAAATCCTGTGTCTTAGCTGCTGCATTATCTGCTGTTATTTCACCATTTACGATTGCCTTAGCAAAGTTCTGTGCAGGTGCCCAGTAATCATTCATGCCTGTTACTGTTGGCTGGATTACTGATGTCTTGTTAAATGTATCATTCTGTGCTGTTACAAGGGCATCCTTCTTTACTTCATCAGTTGCAAGAAGCTCTGTATTACAAGGAATAACACCTCTTAATTCATAGTGCTTCTTCTGTGCATCCTTGCTTCCAAGATACTTTGCAAGTGCAACTGCTACCTGCTGATACTTGCAGTTAGGATTAACTGCGATTGCCTTAGAACCTGCAAATGCTAACATCTGCTTGTCTTTTCCACCAATCTTTACTGTAGGAAGTGAAACTGCTCCAAAATTGTCTCCAAGAATCTCTTTAACACTCTTATAATCCCATGATCCTGAGAAGTAAGCTCCAACTGAACCATCTCTTAAGCCAGCGATACCAACACCCTGAAGGTCATTGACAAAGTTAGGATTATTTACAAGTGAAACCATTGCCTGTGTTGCCTGTGTTCCCTTATCTCCTGAGATATCAACACCTGCTGAATTATCTTTTCCGTCTTTTCCAAAATATTTACATCCATTAGCAAGGAAGAATGATGACATATACCAGCCCTCTGTAATATTGAAAGCCACCTTATTCTTCTCAAGCATCTTATCAAGGCTCTTTACATCACTGTCTGTGAATTTGCTCTTGTCATAGTACATAAACCATGTATTAGTTGTAAATGGTACTCCGTATACAGCCCCATCTACTGATACTGAATCCACAATTGCATCTGAGTTAGTTTTCTTAACATAATCTGCTGTCTCTCCACCAAGCTTTGCAATAGCGTTAGCATCAACAAGTGTCTGAAGCTGGTCGTTAGCAAAGAAGTATACATCTCCTGAATTCTCTGGATCCTGTGGAACTATCTTTCCTGCGTCCTGCTCTGAGCATACACCGTATTCAAATGTTAAATCCCAGTCAGGATGCTCTGAATTAAACTGGTCACACATTGTCTGAAGCCATTTGCCGTTCTCATCTGCCTGATCTTCTGCACAGCCCCATACCTTGATTGTAGCTGTGATTTTTTCCTCGCCTGCTGCTGTGTCATCCTTTTTAGCATTGCCACAACCCACAAAAAGTGACCCACACATTGTTGCTGCCATCACTGCAGCCGCTAATCTCTTAAACTTCATAAAAAAACCCTCCTTAATAATTATCCGAGACAGCTTTGATTACTGTCCTCTTTTGATAATCTAATTATATTAAGGAGGGGTTAATATTAAAATATAAGATATTTTAGAAACATATCAGTTTTTTGTGTTGTATGGTTTTGCCGGGAATTTTATTGTTATTGTTGTTCCCTCATCAGGTATGCTCTGCACTTCCAGATGATAGCTTTCGCCGTAATAAAGTCTTATTCTGTCATTAACATTTCTTGCACCATACCCTTTTGACTGGACTGTTAAGAAGTTTTGTGCAGTTTCTTTGTCCATTCCTACACCGTTATCAGACACTGTAACACATACAAGCTTTTTACCTTCTTCATCCGTCTGCATCCTGGCCTCTACTGTTATTACACCTTTCCTGTCTGTCAGCAGATCTATACCGTGGTCTATTGCATTTTCTACCAATGGCTGGAGTATAAGGTTTAAAGATTCGCATGGCATAACTTCCTCTGATACATTTATCACCACATCAAATGAGTTGTCATGCATTATCTGCTGAATCTTAAGATACGACTGCATGTTGCTTAATTCCTGCTCAAAGCTTAGTATATTCTTTCCCTTATTAAGCGATGTACGGTAGTAGTTAGACAATGCAAGTGTTATCTCACTTATATCCTCTTGCTCATATTCTATCGCTTTCCAGTTGATAAGCGATAATGAATTGTAGAGGAAATGCGGATTAATCTGTGCCCTTAATGCCCGCATCTCTGATTCTTTCTGGCTTATACGTCCTTCATATACCTGCGTGATAAGATTCTTAATCTGGGTTGTCATGCTGTTAAAGCTATGAATAAGGTCACCTATTTCATCTTTGTCCTGTGTATTAATTACCGCATCAAAATCTCCATTTTCAACCTTTGCCATACTGTTTTTTAATTTATTAATTCTTCTTGTAATGAAGCCTGTTGTAAATATACTCGCCGCAGCGGCACCTGCAACTGCTACCACAAATGCAACTACAATCATTGTAATCATTGAATTAGCTGACCTGAGCACAAGTTTTCTTGGTTCATAGACATATACTGTCCATCCGGTAACAGAGCTTTCCTTCTTTACTACAGAGTAACCCTCTGTATTTCCACATGTATCATTATCCCATTCTGCCCCGTCGATTAACGAAAGCAGTTTCTTACTGTTTAATCTGTATCTGGTGTTATTGTTTTCAAATGTGTCACTGCTGCATATAACTTTTCCATCAGCGTCAAGCACCACCATTCCGCAGTTCTGCTCAAGACCACCTGTAAATGAACTCATCATGCTGTCATAATCAACATCTATATACATGATTCCAAGAATCCCTAGCTGGTCAAGCGTTGACATTTTTCGTGCTGAAACAAGTGTCCTGCTGTCTTCATCAACAAACCACTGTATCTTCGTGCTTTCAGCTGCAGAATTATAAAATGGTCTGTCTTTTATCTCTTCTATTGGAGCTATAGTCGTATCATGTTTAATAGCTTTATCCACATATATTGTTACCCTGTTAATATCATTGTGAAAATACTTTAATGATGAAAGCATAGGGTCAAATGTAGTGACAATCTGGTTGTACATCTCATATGTGCTTTTGTAATCGTAAGAAAGCACTCCCGACAGCGTATCATTAAACGTTATATAATTAGACAGGTTATCATACACCTCTATCTGCCCATCCACCGTTGTAACAGACTGCTCAATTGCCCCTTTGATGCTCTTTAAATCTCTGTCCATAAGAATATTTCTCATCTGACAGTATGCAAAAACAAAAAGTACAATCAGGGGAATAAGTCCGGTCACTACATATATGATGACAAGCTTGTTCTGCAATCTTATATCATTGATTTTCTGCTTAATCTTTTTCAATTCAATTCTCCCTGATCCCTGAATTTCTGAGGACTTATACCAAAGTACTCCCTGAAGCTCTGTACAAAATATGAAACATTTGGATAACCCACCTGCTCACTTATATTCACAATCTTCATGTTCGTACCGGTAAGCAGTTCCTTTGCCTTCTCCATTCTGTACTGTTTAATATATTTGCTCAGATTCTGCCCTGTTTCCTTCTTAAAAAGTGAACTTAAATAGCTTGGTGCAAGATAAACCATATCCGCAAGCTGCTGTGCGCCAATCTCTTCACCATAATGGTTATGTATATAATTCTTTACGGTCTCAATCTCCCGGTGTGACGTGGCCGGTTCTTTTCCGAAGCTCTTTTCCAACAAATCAATATAGTTATTCACGATATCCATAATGCATGAGAAATCCTCCGACTTATACAGCCTGTCAATCTCCCTGCCAAATTCCGCCTCATCAGCACCCGGAATATTGTCATAGAAATCTTTTAGCAGATTGGAAAATACGAACTTGATGTATATATGTGAGAAGTTCGACTGCCCCCTGTATTTCTTACACAATGCATCAAAATGTATCCGTAAAAATGTGATATCCTTCATCTTGATATCCTGCTTCATCTGCTTCATAAGTGCATCGTCATCAATCTGTACAAGCACAGGTGTATCTTCACTGATATTATCAGAAAAAATATATCTTCCTGTCTCATAAAACTTATTATTCATCAGTGTATCAACTGCATCCATTACCTGTGGAAGTTCATGATAATCATTGAATAAACCAGACACGGCAATATACATAAACTGTCCCGTCTTTCTGTATATATAGTCATGAATATTTGTAAACATTTCTTCAATGTTCTTATCAATATTACCATCTGCTGTGAGTGATTTATCAGAAAATATGATAACTGACTGTAACGGGTTAAGATTAAGATACTGATAATCCAGTTCTCCGGTTACCTCTTTAAATATATCTTCACCTGTATCATATTTTCCAAAGAAATCAGTATTAAATTCTATAAGTGCAAGTCTGTTGTATCCTGCCAGAAAATCCCCATTATCAAGTATTCCTGATGCATCACCGGAGTTGAGCAGCGTATACATGTAGTACTGTTTTATAAAGTTAGCCTGCCTGTTATAGTCCTCATCCTTCTTGTGTTCCTCGTCAAGTTCTGTTATAACTCCTGTAATTGTTGAACTGAATTCTGACGGATCAACCGGCTTTAATATATAATCTTTAACACCTAATTTAACTGCCAGCTTGGCATATTCAAACTCGTTATAGCCTGAGAATATAATTGTCTTTAAACTGATGTCGTTGTGCATCACATTCTTAATAAGCTCTATTCCGTCCATAAACGGCATCTTAACATCTGTAAGCAGTATATCTATATGTCCCATTCCTGTATTCTTGTCAGATGTCAGATATTCCAGTGCCTGCTTTCCGTTGCACGCCTCAAATACTCCAAGTTCAATTCCCATTCTCTTAAGAAGCATTCTTATTCCGCTTCTTTCAATCTTTTCATCATCCACTATAAGTATATTATACATAAATCTACCCCGAAACTTTCCTCATTCACGAACTTTCGCTCTTATAATGATTATAGCTTCCGGGGCAGTTATTATCAACTTATTTAGTTATATTAAAGATGCCATATATCTTCATTGTACTGTTGAATTGTTCTGTCTGATGAGAAAAATCCGGCATTTGCAATATTAACGAGCATTTTTCCGGCCCACACATATCTGTCGTCATAATCTGTGAGAGCCTTTTCCTTGGTTTCTATATAGCTTCGTAAGTCAAGCAATGCCATAAACCAGTCTTTTCCTACAATCTCATTATACAGTCTGTTAAGACTATGAGAATCACCTGCCTGAAGCATAACATCCGATATTATAAAATCCACACATTTTTTTATAAGAGCATCTGTCTCATAAAGCTTCTTTGCGTTATAGTCACATTTTTCATAATGTGCAATAACTTCATCACTTGTTGCGCCAAATGTATATATATTATCTTTACCTACAAGCTCTGCAATCTCAACATTAGCACCATCCATTGTTCCTAATGTCACAGCACCATTGAGCATGAATTTCATGTTGCCTGTTCCTGATGCTTCTTTAGATGCAAGTGATATCTGCTCTGATATATCACATGCAGGAATCAGCTTCTCTGCCAGTGTTACATTATAATTCTGGACAAGAACTACCTTAAGATATGGACTTACATCTTTATCAGCTTCAATAACCTTACTCAATGTAAGTATCAGATGAATTATATCCTTCGCAATTGTATATGCAGGTGCAGCCTTTGCGCCAAATATTACTGTAACAGGAGTCTTTGGAATATTGCCTGCCTTGATGTCAAAATATTTATATATTATATACAGTGCGTTCATCTGCTGTCTTTTATACTCATGCAGACGCTTTATCTGTATATCGAATATTGACTGTGGATTAATCTCTATTCCCTGTGTCTGCTTAAGGTATTCTGCAAGATTTCTCTTGTTGTCTGTCTTAATCTCAAGAAGATTATCATAAACATTTTTATCACCGGCAAACTTTAAAAGGTCTTTTAACTTCTCTGCGTCATGCCTGTATTTACTTCCAATGAGTGTCTCAATGTATTTTGCAAGTCCGTTATTACAGTGGATAAGCCATCTTCTGAATGTAATTCCGTTAGTTTTGTTATTGAACTTCTCTGGATATATCCTATAGAAATTATTAAGCTCTGTATTCTCTAATATCTCAGTATGAAGCTTTGCTACTCCGTTGACGCTCATTCCATAATGAATATCGATGTGTGCCATGTGAACGAGATTATTATCGTCAATTATATACACTGATTTATCTGTGTACTTCCCACGCACTCTTCTGTCAAGTTCTTTTATAATCGGCATAAGTTGTGGCACAACCCTGTTAAGATAGTCCACAGGCCATTTTTCAAGGGCTTCGGCAAGGATTGTGTGATTAGTATACGCACAGCTTTTTGATACAATATCAATTGCTTCATCCATTGTTATCGGACTTCCATCTATATCTCCATTTTCTGTAAGAAGTCTTATAAGCTCCGGGATTACCATTGTCGGATGCGTATCGTTAATCTGGATTACTGCAAGGTCTGGCAGATTCTTAAATGTTTTTCCGGTGTTAATACATTTTTCCCTGCACTCATCTAATATAAGCCTTGCTCCATTGCTTACCATGAAATACTGCTGATAGATTCTAAGAAGCCTTCCCTGCTCGTCACTGTCATCAGGATAAAGAAACAGTGTAAGGTTCTTGGCAATATCTGACTTATCAAAGTCTATGCTGTCACCTTTTACGATGCTCTCATCAACTGTCTCCACATCAAACAGATGAAGCTTATTCGTTCTCTTTTCTCCGTACACATTGATATCATACATTCTTGAAACCACACTGATTTCACCGAAATTGATAGTGTATGCCACATCTGTCGGAACAAGCCAGCTGTCCTTACCAATCCATGGATTAGGCACTTCCTTCTGCTTTCCATTTTCAAACACCTGCTTAAAAAGTCCAAGATGATAATTAAGTCCGATTCCGTCACCATTAAGGCCAAGGTTAGCAATCGAATCAAGAAAGCATGCTGCAAGTCTTCCAAGTCCGCCATTACCAAGTGACGGCTCTACTTCCAGTTCTTCAATATCTGAAAGATTCTTTCCTGCCTGTGTAAGTTCTTCCTTAACTTCATCATAGATACCTAAATTAATAAGATTATTGGATAAAAGCTTTCCTATAAGGAACTCTGCAGAAATGTAGTATACCTTTCTGCCATTGTCTTTCACTATTCTATCACGTCCCTTTTGTGCAACCAGCTTCATAAGTGCATGAAAGCACTCCTCGTTGCTGCATAAGTGCAAGTCTTTTCCATATTCTTCCAAACATATAGTGTTAAGCATATCGTTGCCCTCCATTCTTGTATTTATATTTTATTATAGGGTTGCTGGAAAAATTCTCTTGCTTTATAATGGGATAAACTTGTACTATTCTATCATATTTAAGGAGAACCTTATGAATATAACAGATTACGGACCACTGAAAGAAACCAAGTCTCATTTCGATTCAGATTTTTTATATAATACTTACCCATGTTCCATCCCGCTTGATTTTACAGAAGTTCCGCTGCACTGGCATAATGAAATGGAGCTTATATACATCAAGAAGGGATGCATGATCGTAAGCGTTGACCTTGATTATTCTGTTGTAAATGCAGGGGATATTGTTGTTGTCATGCCCGGACATATCCATTCTATTATCCAGAACGAGAGTGATTCATGCGAATACGAAAATATTCTTTTTAATCTTGATATGCTTGTTAGCAGGCAGTGTGATTATGATACCGTGAGCTTTTTTAACGGAATTTCCGGCTTTAAGGGGTATTGCCCTCCTGTTATCAGTAAAACTGTGCCACACTATTCTGATTTAATTCATTATATTGATGAAGCTGACAATATATGCAAATATTTCCCTGACGGGTACAGGCTGAAAATCCGTGCATGTCTTTTTAATTTCTTCTTTGAACTTAATGCACATTTTTACACCCATACAGATATGTCTGCACACTTGTCTGATGATAAGATGGATAAGCTGAAACTGGTACTTAATTATATTGAAAAGAACTTCGCTCATACAATATCGATTGAAGAGATTGCACAGTGGTGTCATTTCAGCCAGTCGCATTTTATGAAGTTTTTTAAGAACTGCACCGGAACATCTTTTATCACTTACTTAAACGACTACCGGCTTATTATTGCTGCAAGAATATTAAAAACCACAACCCAGCCAGTAATTTTAGTGGCTTCTGATTGTGGTTTTGATAATATATCTTACTTTAATAGAAAATTCAAAGAAAAATATGGTGTTTCTCCGAGGGAATTCAGGAAATAAGGTGTTATTAATATAATCTGTTTTTTACATATTCTTCAAATCTTGGCAGTGCCATTGCTATTTTTCCATACTGTCTTGTATCTATAACACCCTTTCGCTTCAAACGGTCACGGTACACAGAGAATAATTCCGGCTTCATGTCGAGCTTTTCACGAATATCTTTTACTGACTGATAACCGCTCTCAGATATAACGCTAAGTATTTCCTTATCTTTAGGTGATAACTCTGCCCATATCTTACTGTATACATATTCATCTAAATACTGATCATACTCTGGCATAATATCTTCAAGTGTATGATCTTTTCTATTATCCCAATAAAGATATCCAAGCACCTGAAACGCAAATGGATATCCTCTTGTAAGAAGTGTCATCTTGTCAGCCATTTCATCATTAATATCAAATATTCTCATGTAATGGCTTTTAATAGCTGTATAATTAAGCGGCTCTAATATAATCTTAGGTGCTCTGTATAAAAATGTAAGTGACTTTTCATTCTGTAAATCATATATATTCTCATACAATCCTGTCATCAAAAGATATATAGGATATTCTTCTCTTAAAAATATCTGAAATGAACTTGCAAATATTTTAATATTCTCTGAATTAATAACCTCATCAATTGTTATAAGAAGCCTTTTCCCCAGACGTTTTATGTGAGAAAGCATTATCTCAATAACATTTTCAATATCAGTAACAGGAACAGCATTCTCTACTGTTACCCCCAGTCCAAATACTGAAAAGTCAAGCTTTGCTTTAACAAATACTGCATGCATTTCTGGAATTGCATATATCTTTGCTGCCAGACTCTGTAAAAGATCACGGTTAGGATTAAGCTCAACTACTATCCATTCATCTGACCGTTTTCGTATCTCTGACGCAATGTTAGTCATCATTACAGTTTTTCCTGAACCTCTTACTCCTGTAATCATATATATCTGATTAGGCGATTCTTCCGCTGTAAAATCTCCAATTATTCTCTCTGTCTGTGCAATTCTCGAAATATACTGCACTGGTTTTTTCCCAAATGATAATGTAAACGGATTATTCATGCGCAGCCTCCTATATAAGTTTATATAACCTTTTATAACTTTTATCAATTGCAAAATAAAAAATCCTGCTCTCAGGCAGCCATAACCACCTGAAAGCAGGATTAACATTTTAATTATTAACACATTACATTAAGCCTTGTGCTCTGTTGTAAGCATTACATATCTTATTAGAATTCTTGATAAGAATATGCATTGCAACAAATGGTCCAATTCCACAGATAAAAGCACCAAATATCTGCCATAAAAGAACAGTTGTACCATTCTCCTGGATTGAAAGTCCATAACGAGGTCCGTTAGCTGCAAGTCTGTTACCAAGATTATAGTACCAGAACCATGCATATATACCACATGTTATGAGTGATAACAGAACAAATGCAACAAGTCCTGATGTATTCTCTCCATCTCCATCACATGCAATATTAACATCATGTGCCATCTTGTAAATGAAATAATAGCTGTATATTCCACATGTGATAATTGAAAGAATTATGTATGAAGCAAGACCTCTGTCATCCTTTAATCTTGTACCTGAGTATGGTGGAATTGTGCCATTATTATAACCATTGCTGTAATTCTGATTAGCATTGTAACCCTGATTATAATTCTGGTTATTGCTGTTTCCATTGAAACTCTGCTTTACTTCATCAAAAGCACTTCCTAACTCTTTCTCAACCTTATTGAAGACCTGACCTGCCTGACCAGCAATATCCTGCTCTGGTGAACAATTTGCTCCACAATATGGGCAGAACTTTGTTGAATCTGGAATCTGTTTTCCACATTTTGTACAAAACATATTAATTCTCTCCCCTTCATAAATTTAGTTTCTGAATGATACGGAATAGGATATTGTTCTGAGGTTCAAAAACCACAATATCTCCGGTTCCAATAAACATTCTATACAAGTAAACTATAACAAATGCCCCTGCTATTGTAAACATAAAAATTTTATAAAATTTAATATTTATTTTAGATTTAAGAAGCATAACTATCACAACAACCGGTGGCAGGAAAAAAAGTGGATGATACATGAACGCATCATGAATATTAAAATGCAGTAAAGATATCCATGCCCTTGACATTCCACAGCCTGCACATGATATTCCTGTTATGTATTTTATAGGGCATGTAACCCCGAAGCTTTCTAGTATCACATACAGCACAACAACTGCCGCAACTGATGTTATCACTTCTATTCTTCTATGCGATTTTCTTTTATATGCATTGTCTCCGCTCATTATTCCCCCTGATAATGCTCTTTATTACATTATAATCTCTCCTGCAAGCAATGCAAGACAAGGAAGCGTAATTATGCTAATCAATGTAGACAAAGTAACTGCACCAACTGCGAGCTTCTGGTCGTGACCAAACTTAATTGCAAAAAGTGTTGTAATAGCTGCACACGGGCATGCCTCAAGTATAATTGTAATAACAGCAACCATTCCACAGGCATGTATCAGATACATAACCAGAGTACAGATTACCGGTATAATAAACATCCTGACAATAACCGTAACATACACTCTTTTATCCTTTAAGATACTCAATAATGGGAACTGTGAAATAGTAATTCCTGTTATTATCATAGACAATGGAGTATTCATGCCTCCGACAACATTAAATGTATCCTTAAGAACATCCGCAACCGGAATTCTTGCAAGGAATATGACAAGACCGACCGCAACCGATATAATTGGTGGGCATGTAACAATCTTCTTTAAAAGTTCCTTGAAACTCATACTCTCTGAAACATACACAATTCCGACAGTCCATAAAAGAATATTGAATACAGTAACATATACGCTCGCATACAGTACACCTTCTGAACCATACATTGCCTGAATAAGTGGAAATCCCATATAAGCCGCATTAGAAAATGTAGTTGCAAATCTTATAATGCCGCGCACTTCCTTTTTCATCAAAAATGTTATGCCAATCGATAAAGCCATTCCTATGCATATAGTAAGTATGCTGTAAAAAAGCATTCTGCCCATATTCTTAAGAATCTCGGCATTGTATCCTGACATGTAAGAATTAATAATCATAAATGGAACAACAAAATATATAAGAAGGTTAGAAAGCATCCCCTTTCCTTCTTCGTTAACCATCTTAATCTTTCCTATAACAACTCCACACAGTATAAGTATGAATAACTCAAATACCTGCTTCGCGGTAATAAGTGCTAAATCCATAGCTTCCTTATCCTCCTTTTCATACACGCAAAAAACATGTTATATATTTCATCTTCTGAAATATATAACATGTCAATAGCAAAGTCAAGTAATAATCTAATACTTTATCTCTGGCATAAGCTCTGCACTTATTACATTAAGCATATGTTCCATTGTCTCTAACTCTTCTTTAGAAAATCTGTCCTCAATCCTGCCCATTACAGTCTTAAGATATGTATTGCTGATATTATAATACTCTATATACTTCTGCGTTACCTCAAGATGATACTCTCTCTTGTCTTCCTCAGACTGTACTTTCTTTAAGTATCCTTTCTTAACAAGATTATTAATCTTATATGCCGCATTAGGTGATGATATATTTGCCATATCAGCAAACTGTGCCACAGTAGGTTTGTCAAGTGCATATATTATCTCCATGCAGAAAGTTTCTACAGTTGTAAGAGATGTCTCCCTCTCCTGTAGCTTTTCAAACATTTTCTGATAAAAATGCATCTTAAACTTCGTATATACCTTACTAAAAGAATCCTGCAGCACCTTACTTTACCTCCAAAGCTTTTTTAATTGTTTATTATTATAACAATAGCTCTATTCTATTGCAAATGTAAGTTCAGCTGACACTGCAAGTTTTCCGTCAACATAAGCTTCTGCCTTTCCTACTCCCACAGGACCTTTTCTTGCTATAATCTCGCATGACATTTCAAGCACATCCCCAGGTGTGACCTGAGCCTTAAACTTAGCATTTTTAATTCCTGCAAAAAGTGCTATATGTCCCTTATTCTTTTCTTCCGACAATAAAGCAACTGCTCCAGTCTGCGCCAGTGCCTCAATAATAAGTACTCCCGGCATTACCTTCTTCTGTGGAAAATGTCCTACAAAATGCATTTCATTGGCAGATACGCATTTAATACCACAAGCCTTCTTTCCAGGCTCACACTCTGTTATCCTGTCTACTAATAGAAATGGATATCTGTGTGGCAAAATCTGCTGTATTTCATCTGAATTAAGCTGCATGATTACACCACCTTTCTAAGAACAATCGAAGCATTATGTCCACCAAAACCAAGTGAATTAGACATAGCATAATCAACTCTTGACTCTCTTGCCTTATTTGGAACGATATCAAGATCACAGTCATCATCTGGCACCTGATAATTAATGGTTGGTGGAATTATATCATTCTTTACAGCAAGTGCCGATATAATTGCCTCAACAGCACCACTTGCACCTAACATATGTCCTGTCATCGACTTTGTTGAGCTTACCGCAAGCTTGTACGCATGTTCTCCAAATGCCATCTTTATCGCATTAGTCTCTCCCTTATCATTAAGCTTTGTACTTGTCCCATGCGCATTAATATAATCAATATTCTCTGGTTTTATTCCTGCATCCTTAACAGCCTCAGTCATTGCCTGTGCTGCCATGCTGCCGTCTTCGAGAGGGGCTGTAACGTGGTTTGCATCACATGTTGAACCATATCCTGCAATTTCACAGTATATCTTAGCGCCTCTTTTCAGTGCATGATCATACTCTTCAAGAATAAGCACACCTGCTCCTTCTCCCATAACAAATCCGCTTCTTTCTTTATCAAACGGAATAGAAGCCCTGTTGACATCTTCTGCTTTGCTTAATGCATGCATTGATGTAAAACCACCAATTCCAAAATCAGTTATACAGCTTTCTGCACCTCCGCACACAATCACATCCTGATATCCATCCCTGATCTGTCTTAATGCATCTCCAACAGCATTGGTTCCACTGGCACATGCAGTAACAACACATGTACACATTCCATGTAGTCCAAATCTGATTGCAACATGTCCTGCCGCCATATTAGTTATCGACATTGGCACAAAATGTGGCGAAACCCTGTCATATCCTTTACTTTCGCCTCTTAAGCATTCTCTCTGTATAGTTGTAAGTCCGCCAATTCCACTTGACAATATAACACCACATCTTAATGTGTCTTCTTTGTCAAAATCTATAGCTGAATCCTTCACTGCTTCATCTGCAGCAGCAAGTGCATATATCGTGAAATCGTCCATTTTCCTTAATTCTGCTTTATCAACAATACTCTCTGCGTCAAAGCCTTTTACTTCACCGGCAAGCTTGACTGCACTGTTTTCTGTATTAAAATGTGTTATCTTACCAATACCACATTTACCAGCCTTTACAGCTTCCCACATATCATTAACATTGTTTCCGACAGGAGTAACTGCTCCCATACCTGTTATTACAACTCTTCTCATATTGCCATTCCTCCGTCTACACAAAGTACCTGTCCGGTTATGTATCGTGCTCCGTCACCCGCAAGAAATGCTACTGTTTCTGCAATATCTTCCGGCTTTCCCATCTCTTTAAAAGGTATATTCTCCACCACTTTTTCTTTAACAGCATCTGACATTGCTCCGGTCATATCAGTTTCAATCATTCCCGGTGCAACCGCATTTACAGTTATATGTCTTGACGCAAGCTCTCTTGCAAGCGACTTCGTCATACCAATAACACCTGCTTTACTTGCAGAATAATTAACCTGCCCTGCATTGCCCATAACGCCAACTACAGAACTCATATTAATAATTCTTCCTGCTCTCTGTCTTAACATAAGCCTTGAAACTCCACGCATCATGTAAAATGTACCCTTTAGATTCACATCTATAACTGCATCGAAATCCTCATCCTTCATGCGTCCAATAAGATTGTCCTTAGTAATTCCTGCATTATTGACAAGAATATCAATTCTTCCGCCAAGTAAATCCACAGCTTCCCTAATTAAACGCTCACATTCCTCTGAATTACTCACATCTGCCTTAATTGCATGGATTTCAATTCCATACTCTCTGCATAAATTAACTGTTTCTCTGGCAGCCTCATCGCCTGAACGGTAACTGAATACAATATCTGTTCCTTCACTTGCAAGCTTAACGCATATAGCCCTTCCTATTCCCCTGCTTGCACCTGTAATAAGTGCTTTTCTTCTCTCAGTCATTCCCTATCCTTTCCAAATCAATGTCAGATTTGCTCAACCAAAGCTTATATGTCCGATTTATTCAATCTATAATCTGTCATAATCTCATTAATAAGTTCCTGTACGCTCATTATCCGGTCAACTCTGTCTGCATTACTTCCTGCAAAAAACAGTCCATTACCCCAGTCACCCTTAACTGCTGCTATAAGTGCCCTGCTTATGCAATATGGTATACTGTCATCCTTCTTACATGCTGTAAGACAACCATTACATTTTCTTGCCGTGAAGGTTTCTCCTGCATCAAGCCTTTCAAGCAGTGGGCTGTTAATTGCACGTGCCGGCATTCCAACAGGACTTTTAATAATACGGATGTCTTCTCTCTTTGCATTAACAACAGCCTGTTTAAATGTATCTGAAGCATCACATTCATTGGTAGCAATGAATCTTGTCGCAATCTGTACACCTGCAGCACCTTCATTTACATAATGTGCCATATCTTTGCCATCAAACACACCTCCAGCGACAAAAACCGGAATATCCGCACCGTACTCTTCTATTACATCAAGTACATCTGACAATATTTCATCGTTAGTCTGTGTTTTTCCCTGTGTAATATCATCTGCACCAAAGCCTAAATGTCCTCCTGCCATGCTTCCTTCAATAATGAACATATCCGGATACACATCATAATGCTTCTTATAAGTTTTCATAATTATCCTGGCAGCCCTGCCACTTGAAACAATGGGTGCTGCCAGTGTATCTGTTCCCTTAGTAAACTGTGGCAGATTAAGCGGAAGTCCTGCACCTGAGATAATAATATCTGCTCCTGCTGAAACTGCGGTCTTACAGCTTTCCTCATAATGAGAAACTGCAGTCATAATATTTACAGCTACAAGTCCCTTCTTTGTACTTTCTGCTGCAATCTGCTTAGCTCTCTTAATATGGTAATCAAGTGCCCTTAGATTCGCCTTAAAGGGGCTACTCTTAAAATCCTGTTCATCATAACCTGCATTAACAGAACTGATAACTCCACATGCCCCATTTGCTGCAACTGCACCTGCAAGGGATGAAAGAGAAACTCCGACACCCATACCGCCCTGAATTACCGGAACATCAAGCACTTTGTCCTTAATCTGCATACAATTCCTTTCGTACAGCCTCATATTCTTCATATATTTGTTCAAATATTTTCTCAATTGGCTGTATCTTATCAATCTGGCCTGCAACCTGACCTGCCATCAGTGAGCCATTCATTGTGTCACCGTCAAACACTGCCTTACGAAGAGAACCTAATGTATATTTCTCAAGTTCCATCTTATCAGCACCTGCCTTCTCCTGCTTTACATACTCGCGTGACATCTCATTTTTAAGAACACGCACAGGAGTACCAGCAATTCTTCCTGTAACTATCGTGTCATTATCCTTTGCTTTAAGTATTGCCTGCTTATAATTATCATGTATAGGACACTCTGTACTTGCCAGAAGACAAGTTCCCATCTGTACACCTGCAGCACCAAGTGCAAATGCTGCTGCAAGCTGTCTGCCATCTGCAATTCCTCCGGCTGCAATAACCGGAATGTTCACACTGTCAACTACCTTTGGGACAAGTGTCATAGTTGTCATCTCACCGACATGACCACCACTTTCTGTTCCCTCTGCAACTACTGCATCAGCTCCGAAACGCTCCATTCTTATTGCAAGCGCTGCACTCGAAACAACCGGTATAACCATCATTTCGTTAGACTTCCATTTTTCCATATATTTGGCCGGACTTCCTGCTCCTGTTGTTACAATCTTTACATTTTCTTCCACAAGCAGTTCTGCCATTGCATCAGCTTCCGGATTCATAAGCATAAGATTCACACCAAATGGTTTATCCGTAAGTGTTCTGCATTTTCTTATGTTTTCACGAAGCATATCCGTGTTCATTCCACCAGCTCCAATAAGCCCCAGTCCGCCTGCATTACTAACTGCAGCTGCAAATTCTCCTGTTGCAATATTAGCCATTCCGCCCTGTATAAACGGATATTTTATTCCTAACATCTTATCTAATCTCATTATGCTGCTCCTTATTATGTCTCTATCAAAGCACTGCTCCAGCTAAGCCCCGCCCCAAAGCCCGCAAGAATCAGCTTTCTGCCTTTGTCAAAGCATCCGCTTTGTGCTAACTCATCTAGTGCTATTGGGATACTTGCCGCTGATGTATTACCGTATTCCGCTATATTTATATAGAACTTATCTTCATGTCCCGGATATTTTTTCTTTACATGATTGATAATTCTTTCATTAGCCTGATGGCACACAATATAATCTATGTCATCAAGTGTCATGTCCGATTTTTTCAATATTTCATCAATTCCCTGTTTAAGAACATCAACTGCAAAACGGAACACCGCATTTCCATTCATCTTTACATATGCATCCTGTGCACCTATACCTCTGCATACAAGTACATCAGTATCGCCTCTTGTGTAATTAATCTGTCTATACATATTGTCAGCCGCTTTTATAAGAACTGCACCTGCACCATCTCCAAAAAGCACGCATGTTGAGCGGTCTGTATAATCTAATATCTTAGACATCTGCTCGCTGCCAATAAGCAGTATGTATTTATAATCAGTGCTGTTAAACAGTGCCTGTCCAACATTTAATGCATGCAGAAAACCTGTACATGCACTGCTTAAATCAAATGCAAGTACATTCTCAGCCAATCCAAGCTCCTTCTGTACAATTGCTGCAGTAGATGGAAATGCATTATCAGCCGTTGAAGTTGCAACTATAACTGCACCTATTTCTGCAATATCCACACCAGATGCTTCTAACGCTTCATATGCTGCTCTGACTGCAAGTGATGTAGTATTTTCCTGTGTACATCTGTATCTTTTCTTAATACCTGTTCTTGTTGTTATCCATTCATCATTTGTATCAACAATCCGGCTTAAGTCATCATTCGTAATTATCTCTTCTGGGAGTGCTTTCCCTGTGGACACTATCTGAATGCCTTTCACTTTATCTCTCCCCTGTCTATATTCCTGAATTTGTCATATCTTGAATTAACAAGCTCTTTTGATTTCATCCTGCCAAGAATTCCGAGCTCTTTTTCTAACATTCTTGCTATATCTGAAAAACACCTGTCTCCTTCTGCAATTACACCGTCAACGAGTCCGGCAGTAAAAAGCTCCTGTGCAGTAAGCTTCATAATCTCACTTGCCTGTGGTGCCTTCTTAGCATCCTTATATATTATTGAAGCAAAACCTTCCGGAGACAGAATCGAATATACTGCATTTTCAAGCATATACACCCTGTCGGCTGCTGCCAGTGCCAATGCACCGCCACTTCCGCCTTCACCTGTGATTACAGATATAACAGGTACTGTAAGCTTAAGCATTGCTGCTATACTTCCCGCAATCGCATTACTCTGTCCGTTGCTTTCTGCTTCCATGCCCGGATATGCACCTGGCGTGTCAACAAATGTTATGACAGGTCTCCTGAATTTTTCAGCCTGTTTCATAACACGGACTGCTTTTCTATACCCTTCAGGTGACGCCATTCCGAAGTTATATCTTATATTCTCTTCTATATTCTTTCCTTTACGGTTTCCAATAACAGTTACCGTTTTTCCATTAAATGAAGCAATTCCTGCAACGAGGCTTTTATCATCTTTATAGTATCTGTCACCATGCATTTCTATAAAATCATCGAAAAGCACTTCTATGTATTTCATAATATCCGGACGGTCACTTTTTCTGGCTGCAAGGACTTTCTCATATGGTGTTAAAACATTTTCACTGCTCATGCTTCTCCTCCGGTATTCACATGCATTTTCAATATCTTTGATAAAGTCTGCTTCATATCTTTTCTGTCAACTATCATATCTATCATGCCATGTTCTAACAGAAACTCTGAGTGCTGGAAGCCTTCCGGCAGCTTCTGTCCGATAGTCTGTTCAATAACTCTTGGCCCGGCAAAGCATATAAGTGCTCCTGGTTCAGCAATTATAATGTCACCAAGACTTGCAAAGCTTGCGCTCACACCACCTGTTGTCGGATTAGTGAGATATGATATAAATAATCCACCAGCATCCTTGAACTTTTCAATTGCCGCTGTTGTCTTTGCCATCTGCATAAGCGAGAAAAGGCCTTCCTGCATTCTCGCTCCACCGCTTGCAGCAAATATTATAAGTGGCAGTTTTCTTTTCATTGCATATTCTGTGAGTCTTGTAATCTTTTCACCTACCGCAATTCCCATGCTTCCCATAAGAAATCTTTTATCCATAACTGCAACAGCTGTTTTGACTCCGCCAATTCGGCATGTTCCAGTAACTACTGCATCCTGCTGGCCTGTCTTTAATCTGTTCGCTTCAACCTTCTTCTCATATCCCGGAAAGCTGTTAGGATTGCCTGTCTTAACCTGTGCATACAATTCCCTGAAACTTTTGTCATCACTTATAAGTGCAATTCTTCTTGATGGTGTAAGGCTTCCGTCTGCCTGTTCCTCACTATCCCTTAATCTGTTGATAGTACCCCACCTTTTCTTACGCTTTAAGAAAATGTCATTGATATTCATTTAACTGTAATTCCTTCCTTAAGCCACTTTTCAATTTCAGTATGATTCTTCTCCCAGAAACCTGTATTGTAATTTCCTCTTATAAAATCCTTATGATATGTAAGAAGATGCATGAACTCTCTGTTAGTCTTAACTCCTTCAATTATCAGTTCCTCAAGAGCTCTTCTTAATCGTCTTACCGCCTCAAGTCTGCTGCTTCCAGTCACTATAATCTTGGCAATCATTGAATCATAAAACGGACTCACTTCATAACCTTCAAAAAGATGGCTCTCAACTCTTACTCCATAACCATCTGGAAAATGTAAGAATTTAATAACTCCCGGTGTAGCCGCATTTATTCTGCACTCAATTGCATGTCCATTGACACATGCTTCTTCCTGAGTGATATTAAGCTTCATTCCGGCAGCTATTCTTATCTGTTCTCTTATAAGGTCAATTCCTGTAACCTGCTCAGTTACCGGATGTTCAACCTGTATTCTCGTGTTCATCTCTATAAAATAGTAGTCACCCTGTTCATTCATAACGAATTCAACAGTTCCTGCACTATAATATCCTGCTGCTCTGGCAGCTCTTACTGCAGTCTCTCCCATGACTGTCCGCTTATCCTTACATAATCTTGCACTCGGAGCTTCCTCTAAAAGCTTCTGATTATTACGCTGGATTGAACAGTCACGTTCTCCAAGATATATTGTATTGCCATATTTATCTGCAAGAATCTGTATCTCAATATGCCGTGGATTGATTATCAGCTTCTCTATGTACATATCATCGTTGCCAAATGCAGCTTTAGCTTCACTCTTAGCGGTTTCAAATGCATTTTCTATATCTTCTCTGCTGAATGCCTTGCGCATTCCTTTTCCACCGCCTCCAGCTGACGCTTTAATAAGTACCGGATAACCAATTTTTTCTGCAATGTGTGCTGCTTCCTCTGCTGTTGCAACCAGACCATCAGAGCCTGGTACAACCGGAACCCCGCATTCAATCATAAGCTGCCTTGCCGACTGTTTATCTCCCATGCTGCTTATTATGTCAGCTGATGGTCCTATAAATATAAGATTGTTCTCCTCACATTTTCTTGCAAATGCAGCATTCTCAGACAGAAAACCATAACCAGGGTGGACTGCCTCACACCCTGTCAGTATTGCTGTTTCTATTATCGCATCCTGATTAAGATAACTTTCAGCCGCCTTTGCCGGTCCAATGCAAACTGCCTTGTCTGCTGCCATAACAGCAAGTGAATCCTTATCGGCTGTTGAATATACAATTACGGTTTCTACATCCATCTCACGGCAGCATCTGATTATCCTTAACGCTATTTCACCACGGTTTGCTATCAGTATTCTCTTAAACACTTCTGCTACCTCCGTTAATTAAGGATTACAAGCGGCTGTCCATACTCAACCATAGTGCCATTCTCTGCTGCCACTTCCTTAACCGTACCGTCACAATCTGCTGTAACTTCGTTCATCAGCTTCATTGCTTCAATTATCCCAATAACATCACCGGCATGAACGCTCTGCCCTGGTTTTACAAAAGGTTCCTCATCAGGACCTGCTGCTGTATAAAAAGTTCCAACCAATGGCGCCTTAATTTCTTTAATATGCTCATCTGACTGTGGCTGTACATCCTGAATAGCTGTAATGGTCTGTTCCTGTTCTGTATTAATGCGAACAATATCTCTCTTTACAGGCACATCACATATGGCTTCGTGCATTGTTTTCTTCAGTCCAAGGCATACGCCATTCATCTCCAGATTCAGTTCGCTGCATCCACTTGCATCAAACTTATCTATAATCCCATAAATATCATTAATATCCATAACAAACTGTCTTCCTTAAAATCTTTATGTTAAGCTGCATTCTTGTCAACATACTCAACAATTGCTTTAACTGATGTAAGATTAGGAAGTTCTTCTTCTGGAACAGTAATTCCATAAGCATCTTCAACTGCCATCATAAGTTCCATAGAATCAAGTGAATCAATTCCAAGATCATCCTTTAAATTCGCTTCTAATGTAATCTTATCCTCTGAGCAGTTAATAGTATCCATAATAATTTCTTTTACCTTTTCAAATGTCATTGTTTTGTTCTCCTTAAATAATTTTATCTAAATATATTTAACTAATATATTTGAGCTAATTATAAGAGCACAAATCAGGTTTGTCAACACTATTTTGATATTCAAAGTATTTATTTTGTTTCACAACTGAGTATTATTCCGCCTCGCTCAGCATAATAACTGCATAATCCTCCTGCTTTATATACACACACATCCGCAGCGCCATATGCCTGCTTTATCATATCTGCTATCTTATCTGCAAGAGCTTCATTCTCAACATGACATATTCTCAGTTTTCCGCCTTCATATCCTGCATCGTCAAGTAATGCCTGGAGTTTTACAAGAAGTTTTTTATCACCTCTGCATTTACCGATTGCTTCCAATGTTCCATGACTGCTTGCTGTTCCTATTACACTTATGCCAAGAACCTCCGCAGCCGATGCTACAACCTTGCTTACACGACCATTCTGTGCAAGATTATGCAATGATTTTAATGAACAGAACAATCTTGTTTTCTGCATATATGCATCTATTGCTCCGTCTATATCTTCAAATTTCTTTCCCTCTTTAATCATTTGCTGCAATTGTTCCAGTATAATACGCATCTGTGGACCAGTGCTTTTAGAATCTATTACCCTGACCTTAGCCTGTGGATGTTCCTCCAGATACACTGCTCTCGCTGCCATTGCAGAATTATATGTTCCTGACATTCCTGCAGTTATTGTTACAACAAATATCTCATCATCATCACTAAAAGCTTCAAGCCATGCATCTATTCCAGGGCACGCAGTGTATGAACGTCCCTTATGTTTTTCAAGAACATCAAGCATTCTGTGAATATCAAGCTGTTCATCATCACAAAACTCCTCGTTATCTGTAGATATTGTAAGTGGAACTGCCTTAAAGACCATTCCCTCAAGTTCTTTTATATCACATGCTGAATCTGCTACTAATCTCATTATTAATCCTCCTGATTGCCGGATATACTCCGTTTTAATGTAGTTTTAAATACTATGTCATATTGTATTTTATAACTTATAGTGTTACAATATACAAAAATAGCGTTTTTGTATATTTCAGGAGTACATTATGAATATAGTTAACAAAGATTCTAAAAATACATTTACACGAATGTGCATAGGTGAAGCAATAATCAAGCTTCTTAAAGACACTGATTTTGATAAGATTCGAATTACGAGTGTGGCGAAATGTGCCGGTGTATCACGCATAACTTTTTACAAATATTATGAATCAATCCATGATGCACTATGTGACTATCTTAATATTATTATAATTGAATATCTGGAAGAATGCGCCAATAACCCTGAAAACGGGAGCTTTCTGGATTATTCCCACATTCTTTTTGCACTTGAATTCTTTAACCGGTATAAGGATTATTTTCTTACTCTTTCAAGATGTGGACTTCATTCTATTCTTATTAACAGTATTAATAATTTTATGTCTGAACATTTTACAAATCCTAAGAATTACTCTGAGTACAGACTATACTGTTACTCTGGAGGATTGCTTAATACATTTTTAAAATGGGAAGAAAACGGATGTGACTGTGATGCTGGCGAGATAGCCAGAACTCTTGAAGAACTTTATAGTTAATAAGCCACTCCTTCCGGAATGGCTTAAATATTTTATAATCATTTATTAATCTGTGAATGCACTTTTCGACGTACTACCAGGAAACATATAACCTGCATAATTATCGTTGCCGTCCATGATGCCGGATATGATATGAACAAGTCATAAAGAGTTCTGTGACTTGGGAATATGACGAATATCCAGAATATTCTCATTCCTACAGTACCAATAACCGATAATATCATAGGTACTAGCGAATACCCCATTCCACGAAGCGCTCCCGGAAACAGATCCATTATTCCACATAAGAAATATGGTACTGTAGTAATTGATAATATCTCAACACCACATTTGATAACATCTTCACTGTTAGTGTATATCATAAGCACTTTATCACCAAATATATATGCACCGCAACCAAATACAAGTGATGCTCCTACCGAAAGTATTGCACAATCTATAAGCACCTTGTCCATTCTCTTGAACTTTCTTACACCATAATTCTGACTTGTAAAACTCATGCAGGCCTGTGTTACTGAATTAATTGATGCATATAAAAAGCCAAGAATATTGTTGGCTGCTGTATATCCTGCCATTGCTGTTGAACCGAATGAATTAACCGACGACTGCAACAAAGCATTTGAGAAATTAATAACTGTACTCTGTATTCCTGCCGGAATTCCAACCTGAAATATCTGTTTAAGATAGTATCCCTTTATCTTTAGCTTTGAGAATCTCAACTGGTAACTTGCATCTGTCTTATTCAGACATCTTAATACAAGCACACACGATATAAACTGTGAAAATATTGTTGCGATTGCCACTCCTGCAACCCCTAAGTTAAACACAATAACAAGTACCATATTAAGGCATGCATTTATAATTCCCGCTGCTATAAGAAACATCAGCGGTCTCTTGGTATCACCAACTGCTCTAAGAACAGCCGCACCATAGTTATAAAGCATAAAGAATGGCATACCAAGAAAATATATTCTCATATACAGTGTTGAGAGGTTAATTACATCATCCGGTGTTCCCATAAGCTCAAGTGCCGGCTTAGCCATCAGCACGCCTATCAGCGCCATCACAACTCCGCTTATTGCTGCAAATGTTATCGCAGTATGCACTGTCTCTGACATCTCTTTATGTTTGCCTGACGCATAGAATCTGGCAGCCAGTACATTTGCTCCCAAAGAAACTCCTATGAAAAGATTAACAAACATATTAATAAGCGCTGTCGTTGAACCTACTGCTGCTAACGACTGGCTTCCTGCAAATCTTCCAACAACAATTATATCTACAGCATTAAACATTAGCTGTAATATTCCTGAAAGCATCAATGGCACTGAGAACGATATTAACTTATCCATTATTGTGCCATTGCACATATCTATTTCGTATTTATTCTTACTCATTGTAAATTTCCTTTATAAAACATTGGACAGACTATTCCCAATATCCAAGTTCAACACCTTTTTTATAGATTCCTACGCCCTTAGAATAATATCCATACGCATTAAAATGTGTCCAGTCTGAACGGAGTTTCACAGATATATACCCAAACGCTCCATATAACTCATCTATCTTTTCCTTTTTCAAACCACAATCATCCAGCCCGTTCTGAATCATGTAGACTCTTGTATTAAAGAAATGTTCTCCAAATGCTTCTCTTAGCGCTGCTTCCCATGCAGTGTCATCAGCTCCTACATAGTCATCTCCATCCTCCAGATATGACTGGCTGTTGTCTGCAAGAGATGTACCTGGATCATCCGTGTCTCCAACTATGATATAATTCTCACAGCCTGTATAATCAATCACTGCCTGATACTGGGAAATAAGCTCATCATAGTCATCCCATCCACCGTTACTTCCCATCTCAAGCACAAGAATATCATCCTTATGATCATATGCTGCTTTAGTTATAACAGCAGTACCTTGTGGAATAAACATATAATCAGGCTGTTCAAGACCTGTATCATCACATATTCTGATGCTGACCATATAATCCTCTATATTATAGTCATCATCCTCCATATCTTCCCAGTAATCTTCAATATCTCGTTTCTTATCAATCTGACATAATACGCCATCTATATATACAGTATCAGGATAATCATTATATTCAATACCATATCCGCTGAAATCATACATATAAACAGGATTCCCCTTATCATCCATAAGGCATACATCTTCATATGTATTCTTGTTAAGATTAAGATTACGGTCAGTATGCATCTTAAGGCCACCAGCTCTTCTCGCTATCTCCGCTGATGTCTCCCCTGATACACCAAAATTAAATGTATTAAGACCTGTAAGCTTTCCTAAAGTATATGGTGCAGTGTAATAACTTATATCAACTCTTCCTGCTTTAGTAAGTATATAAGCATCATCTGAGCCAAAGCCTTCCATCATGCTGTCGCCCCAGCAGGCAATTGATACAGTATCATTTGAATAATCCTTATCATCTTCATAAGGTTCTGTATAATCTTCTGTACCGATATTCTGTGAGACCTTCACAATTACATGTGTTTTATCTCCCCGTGGTTTTATGATCTTAGCCATATTAATAAGATTATCTTTAGTTTCCGGTCTGCCATTCAATACCACAGCCCCTGCGGCAATACCTCCTGCAAGCAAAACCACTGCAATCCCCCATATCGCTGCTTTCTTTAATTTCATAAACTCACCTTTTCTGCCCCTTATATATCTGGCACTTCTGTTATAACACTTATTTACCCGACCTGCAAATATAATGAAGCAATCAAAGCAAAGATTCAGTAAGGGTTCGATTCACATCACCTTAAAATGGTTCACTTGGACAAAAAAATAGAGCGGGTGATGGGGTGCCAGGTGCCTGTGGCACCTGCCTGGCACCGACCGGAGCGGAGCGGAGACCGAACCCGTGGGTTCGATTCTCATCACCCTGAAATAGTGTTCACTTAGACAAAAAAATAGAGCGGGTGATGGGAATCGAACCCACGTATCTAGCTTGGAAGGCTAGTGTTCTACCATTGAACTACACCCGCATAACCACTGATATCTCAGTGCTTTGTTAAGATATCATAATTATATTATAAAGTCAAGTATTTTATGCCAATATGTTCTTTGCGACATGTTTTATCGACACATATACTTGACATTATCTGTTCTTAGGAATAAATTATGTTAGTTGCATTTTAGTTTGTAAAATATTATGGAGTAATTTCAATGACTAATAATTCTGACCACATTTTTTCTAATGTAGATATAAGGAAACTTCTTATTCCTATCATGCTGGAAAATCTCTTAGCTTCACTTATGGGAACTGTTGATACTATGATGGTAAGTAATGTAGGTGCATCTGCTGTTTCAGCAGTATCGCTTGTTGATTCCATCAATATTCTTGTAATACAGGCCTTGTCAGCACTTGCTGCCGGAGGTGCAATCCTGTGTTCCCAGTACATAGGAAGCAGCAACCCTAAAGGTGCCAACCGCGCTGCAAGACAGGTATTTCTTGTCATGACAGTGCTGTCGTTTTTCATATCAGCAATATGTCTCGTTCTTCGTGTACCAATGCTTAAGTTCATCTTTGGTTCTGTAGAAGCTGAGGTTATGGCTGATTCACAGGCGTACTTCCTTTTCACCCTGTTGTCATTTCCATTCATTGGCCTGTATGACGCCGGTGCGTCCATTATGAGAGCACAGAAGGACAGCAAAAGCCCTATGACAATATCCATAATATCCAACTTCCTTAATATAGGTGGTAATGCAATTCTTATATTCGGACTTGGCATGGGTGTTGCAGGGGCTGCACTATCAACACTTGCATCAAGAATTTTCTGTGCAGTTGTTGTAATTATTAAATTAAGAAACCCTTCTCAGACTATCTGCGTAAACAGATATTACACAATCCGTCCCGACTGGGATTTAATTAAGAGAGTCTTATATATTGGTATTCCTTCAGGTATTGAAAACAGCATGTTCCAGTTTGGAAAGCTGGCAATTCAGTCAACAGTTTCAACGCTTGGAACTGCTGCCATCGCTGCAAATGCTGTGACCAATATTCTTGAAAACCTTAACGGAGTTGCCGCACAGGGTGTAGGTATCGGACTTATGACTATAGTTGGCCAATGCATTGGAGCCGGAAGAAAAGATGAAGCCATATATTATATAAAGAAGCTCAGTAAAATGGCTGAAGCTGCCATTATTATAAGCTGTCTTGTTGTATTTGCATTGTGCAGGCCGATTACCATACTCGGTGGAATGGAAGCAGAAAGTGCAAGAATGTGTTTTGAGATGACTCTTTTCATAACAATAACCAAGCCAATATCATGGGTATTGTCGTTCATTCCGGCTTATGGAATGCGTGCTGCCGGAGACGTGAAATTTTCAATGATAACATCATGTGCAAGCATGTGGTTATGTCGTGTAAGCTTTACTATATTCTTATGCCGTGTATATGGCTTTGGTCCTATTGCTGTATGGATTGGAATGTTTGCCGACTGGACTGTGCGCGGTATCGTGTTCACTATACGTTTCCACTCCCGCAGATGGCTTAATCATCATATAATTGACTGATCTTAACGAATTGGATTAACGATAAAAAACGCATGCCAGATTGAAAAAATCGGACATGCGTTTTATTATTTTGTTATAAATTATAATATTGTATTGTAAACCATATTATTACAATCAGCCATTATCCTAGAATCCCTTACAGTTACCCTTAAGAGTTGCTCCTGTAATATTAACTTTTCCATTAATATTAGTACAATCCTCAATAATAGCCTTGCCAAATGTTACTTTATAACCAAGTGCAGATGGTTTTCCTGTAAGTGGCCAGTGATAATTATTACCCTTATTAGAATCTGAAATACAATTCTTCATTGTTACAACACCACTCTGGTTGTTTCTATCGAAACCATTAGCATAGTTTCCCTTAGCTGTACATCCAATAAGCTTATGGTTAAGAGGATCAAGGTGAGCTGCCTTTCCTGGTGTTTTGTTATCTACTCCACCCATCTTAAATCCGTTACCATCACCATATATTCCATCACAGTATCCATTGTAGTTAGCCTGGCAGTTTACAAGTGTTACTGCTCCATGAGCTGCATAACAATCCCAGCCATCATCACTATTGTATTCAGCTACACAGTTTTCAAAATAATTGCCTTCACCTGAATGAAGTTTTACTGCAAAACCATCAGCATTCTCACCCTTGGCATCTGCATTATGATGAGACTTGCAATTATAAAACTTGTTATTAGCTCCTCCGTTGCTTACCTGAAAACCTGCATCTTCATTATAGCAGCATGTTACATACTTTAATGTATTATTAGAACCTGAAATAAAGATTCCATTATCAGAAGCATTCTTAACTGTAATGTTAGAAAGTGTACTTCCATTACCTGATAATGTAATTCCTCTTCCTGAACTTCCGCTTGTCTGTGAGAAATCTATTGTCGCATTATTCTTTCCTGCAAGATTAACACCTGCTGGAAGTGAAACAGCTCCGGACTTAACTGTTCCATCAATAACTACTGTCTGTCCTGACTTAGCCTTCTTAAGTGCATCTGCTAAAGACATACCACCTGCCTTAACCACATAATCACCTGATATAGATGAACCTGAAGATGAACTGCTTCCTGATGAAGAGCTGCCTGAACCTGATGAACTTCCTGATGAAGAACCAGATGATGAGCTGTCCTTAGAATCAACCTGTACCTTGTAAATGTTAATTCCACTGTTCTCTGAATACAGATATATGTATCCCTTAGAACCTGAATATGAATATGTTCCTAAAGAAGCTGTCTTATTAGCTGCAATAGTTCCAAGCTTCTTTCCATTAGAATCAGCTACGATTAAATTACGGGTAGAGCTTCCACTGCTTCTTAACACTACCTTAATTGTATCAGAACCTGACACTGGTACTTTAACTGAACGGTATGATGTAGTGCCTGTACCAGAAAGAGCCAGACAATATGTATATGCTGTGCCATCTACTGTTACAGATTCAGCCTTAACATTCATAGTCTTACTGCTTGTTGCCATAAGACCAAGTCCGTCTACTGTAGTACTTGCTTTAATAGTTCCTAACTTCTTAAAATTAGAATTCTTGAAATTCCATGAATTCTGTGTTGCCGCATTAGCTGACAACACCGGAGCTGCTGTAAAACATACTAATAATACCGCAACAACAGCTGCAAAAACCCTTCTTGCCTTCTTAATCATGATTAACCTCCCAAACATTATAGATTAAATAGCAAAAGAGGCGTTATTTTGCTGGCAGTGTCCTATATCATGCAAAATAAATCGCCTCTGTTGCTAAAAATACCACAATATGGATAAAAATGAAATGGCTTAAAATTACAAAGATTTACGCAAGTGTTTGTGCATTTTGTATAGTTAGTTCTGAAATATGCCGTTTTCTTAATACATTTTTACTTAATAACTGATTTATTGTCACTTACCTTGATGTGAAAGTGGTTATCCTATGTATAATATTTGATTCCTTTAAGAGGATAAGGTCAACATTTTTATGGACGTAAAAATGTATTTTGCCACACTTTTATGTACGAATTTTTGTGTTGCATTACATTTTTCCGCACGAACTTTTATATTATATCACATTTTTCTGCATGAACTTTTCTGAATCCACTCATCTGGCATCTCAAAATGCTGGTAATCTTTTGCATGTTCCCAGTCGCCGCCCCACTCAAATCCATGTTCTGCAAACACCTTATAGCACAAATCGTCATGGTCGATTTTATATGGAAATTCAATGCTTCTGTCTGTATACTTTTCAGCATTGGCAGGCTCTACATTTCTTCTACCATCAACATATTTCACATAAGGATTATAAAGCGTGTTGATGTCAACCGCCAGCCCTAACGCATGCTTTGACAGCTTCGTTGAATAGGAAATGTATCTGAAATTAAACGCTGAAGAATTATTATCCCTCATCGACTTCTCGTCATCAGCATCATATTCATCAATAAGTCTGATTTTTTCAATCTCATAGCCAGCCTCGTAAAGCTGCTTAAATATATCAAGCACAGCATCAGCAATCAGCCTGTTCACAACCAGCTCACCTATGTGCGTTTTCCCATCAAATCCGACATGCAAAACTTTAAGATACCGCAAATCTTCTCTTGGAACGGTGCAGTTGACCTTAAATGATTTCCCCTGCATCTTTGCAAATATGTCATCTGGAATTGGTGATATGGTGAATGGTTAGGTGTTCATTTGCTTGCTCCTTTATTTCTGATACTCACATTATGTTATTCTGCAATTCTTACATATGCAGAATGCAGGCTTCTATTTTTGTTCTTTGGCTTGCCCTTAGCGATGTGATTTTAACATATCCTTTGGGTTTCTTTGCATTTGCAACAAAAGAATAGTAACTGTGTTGAAGTTGATTGCGTAATACCTATAAGTATTACTTACTCTCTCAACATCTTTCCTGCAAATGGCGTTATTTGACTATCATATTAATTTACACTACTCTCAAACATTAGGCTTAAGGTTAATGAAGTAATCTTTGTTTGACTATCATATTAATTTACACTACTCTCAAACTTGGTACTGCAGCAAAGCAGGTTAAGCAGGGTTTGACTATCATATGAATTTACACTACTCTCAAACTGTTAAAGATAATAGACATAAAGAAATACAGTTTGACTATCATATGAATTCACACTACTCTCAAACTAGTAAGGAGGGATGCCAATGTTGACTATAGTTTGACTATCATATGAATTTACACTACTCTCAAACCGGAATGGTAGCTTGGGGGTTGGTCAGCAAGTTTGACTATCATATGAATTTACACTACTCTCAAACCCTGTACGGCGGTTTTATTGCGTTGATGTAGTTTGATATCATATGAATTTACACTACTCTCAAACCATATGATGTATTAGACCCAAGAACAACAGTTTGACTATCATATGAATTTACACTACTCTCAAACTATACTGTCTTTTATCATAGGTGTTAAAAAGTTTGACTATCATATGAATTTACACTACTCTCAAACTACAGATACAGTATATCATTAGCGCAATATGTTTGACTATCATATGAATTTACACTACTCTCAAACCATAATTGACCTCTTTCTCTTACACTCAGCGTTTGACTATCATATGAATTTACACTACTCTCAAACGATAGTGAAATCGGAATCAAGTGTAGTTGTGTTTGACTATCATATGAATTTACACTACTCTCAAACCCGCTTGATCTTGCGTTCCTTAAAAGAAAAGTTTGACTATCATATGAATTTACACTACTCTCAAACGACAGAAGGCGGCTTGTTATCATTCATTGAGTTTGACTATCATATGAATTTACACTACTCTCAAACATGGACGTACTAATAATTATGTTAAGATATGTTTGACTATCATATGAATTTACACTACTCTCAAACTTTTTAGGATTGCGAACAAAGACAAGTTATGTTTGACTATCATATGAATTTACACTACTCTCAAACAGGCAGACATGTCAACAGAAGTTCTTGCTAGTTTGACTATCATATGAATTTACACTACTCTCAAACGGTATCAAGTCAACAAGTCCATTTGAAAACGTTTGACTATCATATGAATTTACACTACTCTCAAACATAAGTGCATACTTAATACACTCTTCGGACGTTTGACTATCATATGAATTTACACTACTCTCAAACAGAACTTCAACATCTTTTACAAGCATACCAGTTTGACTATCATATGAATTTACACTACTCTCAAACACACCGAAGCTATCAAGCGTACTTGTAACTGTTTGACTATCATATGAATTTACACTACTCTCAAACTCCCCTTTAACTGTCTTAAATTTTTCATTGGTTTGACTATCATATGAATTTACACTACTCTCAAACAAAGGCGGTGGCTGAAAAGTGAATATTATCGTTTGACTATCATATGAATTTACACTACTCTCAAACCGTTTATGTCTGCGTCTTGCATTGCAAGTTGTTTGACTATCATATGAATTTACACTACTCTCAAACCTCAAATCCGATTCTCACCGAGCAAACATGTTCCTACATAACATGGGTACATTCACATGATAATGTTTTTATTCTAACTTTTATTGATAACACACATATCTTTATCTATAATAGTTACTCTTTCCTCCTCAATAATATCATTATTATCGTGGTTTTCAATTAACAATAAGTATATTTTCTCATAAAACATTTTCTTATACAGCAACTTTAATTCATCTTTTGTAAAATATGATTTTATGTTGACTAAAACAAATACTTTCTTACCAAACACCTCACTAATTACACATATGTAATCAATCAGTTTCTCCAATAAATTCTCAGGATTAGTCTCAAATTTAACATCTAACTGTTTAAAAAGGTCAGTAACATCACCTTCTTGATTACATTGCAATATATACGGCATATTATCCATTACATTAGATACCATGCCCAACATAGATGAATATAGTATTCTCCACTCATTCAGCATTTCGCTCTCAACCACACGCTTTTCCATAACAGAATACAGTTTTGTTAAAACTCTTTTTTGATTAAGGTCTGTGGCAAATGGATCTATTATCAATTCTAATTTTTTTGAAAATGGTAATATTTCTCCATTATCTGATAAAATCCAGCCTGAATCATTATCTGAAAGCTGTTCTTTCAATTCACTGACAAAATCTGTGAATTTTTCCTGTTTCTCTAATATTAAGACAGCAACCCTCCCTTCTTCTAACTCTATTGGACATTCAAATTGTTCTTTTACAATCTTCACAATACTATTAACCTCCTATCATCATCCAATGTAGAATTAGTATTTTCTCCTACTATTATCTCCATTTTTGAATATTGTTTCTCAGTAAGTGTTAATATCTGCACCAATCCCTGCGGTGGCTTATTCTTCTTTACATTAGAGACAATTCCATCAACAACAGTAGCATTCAAAGCTAGCTTGCAGTATATAGATTCTTGCATCATCAGAAAACCGCTTTTAATTAAAAATTTCCTAAATTTATTATATTCTCTTATCTGAGATGATGATAAGACGGGTAAATCAAACATTACTATTACTCTCATATATCTATAACTCATTAGAATAAAACCTTATTAAAGACACATCATTATCATTAATAGCATCAAATACACTTTTACAACTGTCTCTTATACACATCTGACGCTGCCGACGACTTAATAGGTGTAG